>Ga0193956_1000763_pt1 | contig 13792 bp, 20 predicted proteins | sample BB_7_MG_FD_140358 | JGI IMG/M metagenome (GOLD analysis project Ga0193956, IMG submission 140358) | Microbial mat bacterial communities from the Broadkill River, Lewes, Delaware, United States - BB_7_MG | ecosystem: Environmental > Aquatic > Freshwater > River > Microbial mats | place: USA...
CTACTCCTTATCTCTTCTTATTTCAGAACCGAGACTATTAAGTTTAGCTTCAAGAGACTCATAACCTCTATCAAGATGGTAGATTCTATGAATCTTTGTCTCTCCATTGGCTATAAGACCCGCTAAAACAAGAGCTGAACTTGCTCGTAAATCTGTTGCCATAACATCAGCACCAAGAAGTTCTGTCTTTCCTCTTATATAGACTCGACTCTTATCGTCTTTATCTATCTCAATATCAGCACCAAGCCTCTGAAGCTCATTTATATGCATAAAACGATTCTCAAAAAGCTTCTCTTCAATTGTTGAAACTCCATTAGCCTGTGTTGCAAGTGCCACAAACTGTGCTTGCATATCTGTTGGAAATAGAGGATACTCTGCTGTTACTATATCCACTGGTTTTATCTTGTCAGTTGGGTGAATAGTTATACTTTTATCTTCATAACTAAAGGAGAATCCCATCTCTTCAAGCTTCTCAAGAATAGCCTCTATATGAGTTTTCTCTACCTCTGTAAGAGTTATTTCACTATTTGTAATTGCTCCTGCACAGAGATAAGTTCCTGCCTCTATTCTATCTGGAATAACAGAAAACTTCTTAAAAGATGGCAGATTTTCTCTACCTCGACCGGTAATAGTAATAGTCTCTGTTCCGATGCCTCTTATCTCGACTCCACCATCTCTTAAAACTTCACATAGCTGAACAACTTCAGGCTCTTTAGCACAATTTCTTAGAGTTGTAACTCCATCAGCAAGAGATGCCGCCATAACGATATTTTCAGTACCTGTTACTGTAATTTTCTCAAAAGTTATATCAGCACCTTTAAGTCCATTAGGTGCTGTTGCTTGAATATATCCATTGACAATAGAGATATTTGCACCCATCTGCTCAAGAGCTTTTAAGTGAAGATCAACAGGTCGAGAGCCTATTGCACACCCTCCAGGTAAGGAGACTTCGCAATGTCCAAACCGTGTTAAGAGTGGTCCAAGAACAAGAATTGATGCTCTCATTGTCTTAACAATATCATAAGTCGCTGTTGTACTGCTAATTGATGAGGTATCGATATTTAGGCTATTGTTATCTAAATTGTAACTACTTCCAAGCATCTCTAAAAGATACAGAAGTGTTTTAATATCAGCAACATTTGGCATATTCTCTATCGTAACAGGGGTCTTTGATAGAATAGTTGATGCTATTAGTGGTAAAGCAGAGTTTTTTGCTCCAGAGATCTTAATTTCACCCTGTAATTTTTTGCCTCCATTTACATTTAAATAGTACATATTCCACCCTCTTTAAATATAACTCCATCGACACCGATTCTTGCAAACTTTTCAAGCTCTTCATCACTCTCAATAGTTGCCAATATTTTTGAGTCAAATAGATAGTTATCTGCTATTTTCTGAATCTCTTCAGCAAGTTGATCAGGAACTAAGATATAGGCTACTCCATAGTTTTCAGAGAGTATAACTTCAGTTATAGAGTTTACTTCAACAGCTGTTGATACTGAGTTTGCTGATAGGAACTTAAGAGTCTCAATATTTTTATCACTAAAAGTTATTAAGACAGTGCTGTTTGAGGGAGTTTTTGAGACATCATCAGCACTCTTAATTCTGTATAGAGGATTCCCCTCAAAATATGGGTGACCAATAACTATCATCTAATTCCTCATACACTTTTCTGAACAGTAATATCTACCATTCGAGATTATAGCTTCACTTTGGGGAACAAGAGTTCCACACTCTTCACAAGGAATCAGATCATTACTTATCTGATCTTCTCTTTTATCTTTCCATCTACTATCTTGACTACTCTGATCTTCAACAACTCTCTTCTTTTTAAAAAAGATAAAGTAGATAGCTACTAAGATAACTCCTAAAAGTAGAAATTTCAACATTCTTAAACCTCTATAATGAGATAGTTTCGTATACCACGATTTACTATCCTGTAATTTTTATTTAGATGTTCAACCTCTTTTTCAACATTTGAACCCTTATAAAAGAGTGTCTCTGTCTTATCTCTCCATAGGTGTTTAGAGAGAGAGAGTAGCATCTCTGTATCTGTAACTGCCCTTGATGTGATGAGATTAACACCACCATCTATCTTAATATTCTCTACTCTATCACTCAATATAGTTATATTATCGAGTTTTAAACCACTCTTTATATAGTTTAAAAAACTTGTCCGTTTCTTATTTGGTTCAACAAGATAAGTTCTTTTATCACTATTAACTATTCCGAAGAAGACTCCTGGAAAACCTGCACCTGTCCCTATATCAAGAACTGATTCATAATTCACTTCACGAAGTGGATAGAGAGAGTCATAGATAGAGCTGTAAACCTCATCACTACTCTTCATAGCTGTTAAGTTGTGAACTCTATTCCACTTGAAGAGAGTTTCGACATAAAAATCGAGACTCTCTACAACTTGAGAGGAGAACTCACTCTCAATTAATTTTCTACTCAACCGTTTAGAAACCTCTTAGCATTACACCAAAGAAGATGGCTACAACACCAAGAACTAAGTTTACAGGTAGCATCTTAGATGAGATTAAGTGAGCTATCTTTTTAGCTCCCTCTACATCACCATTTTCAAGTAGTAGTTGAGCTTTTGCTCTTCTTATATACATAAAGATAAAGTTGATAATCATAATTGACCAGATACCCTCTTTAATATGCACTTCCATAACTTTACCAATATCAAGAGCTACAACCATAATAATTCCAGTCATAACAATTAAAAGTGTAAATAGAGCAACAAGGTTAAATAGGTTTCTCATAACCATAAGACTCTTTTCAAGTCTAACAGCAGGATCGATAGTCTGTATAGCAGGATGAACAGCAAATCTGATAGCGATCATTCCACCAACCCAGATAACAGCACTTAAAATATGTGTAAATAGAATAAGAGTTCCAAACTCTTGAAATAGAATATCCATTAATTAACTCCTTAACCTAAAATAGCTTTAACAGACTGATTGATTCGTTTTCCATCAGCTTGACCAGATAACTCTTTTGTCGCCATACCCATAACTTTTCCCATATCTTTCATAGATGTAGCTCCAACAGACTCAACTATTTTTCTAATTGTAACTTCTAACTCTTCATCAGATAGCTGTTTTGGAAGATACTCTTTAAATAGTTCAGCCTCTTTTGTCTCTGTCTCATATAGGTCCATTCTATCAGCCTCTTTATACTGAATAGCTACCTCTTCTCTCTGCTTAATCTGTTTCTGAAGAATCTTGATAATATCTTCATCTGACAGATCTCGTCTCTCATCTACCTCAATCTGCTTCATAGCACTACTAAGCATTCTAAGTGCATCTCTTCGGAATACATCTTTAGCTTTCATAGCCTCTTTTATATCATTTTTGATTCTATCTTTTAGACTGCTCAAGTTTACTGCCTCTCTATTTTAAATTTTTATCTATAATCTAAAACTGTATTATATTATAGAACATTTATGATAATCGAATTACTATCGTAAGAGAAGCAGTTTAATAGGTGTTTATTCTAAGTTATTAATAGGATTTGGTAGTAGTAAAAAAGTTAAGGTCTCTCAAGAGAGAGCCTCAATCTTATCTTGTAGTGATTTAAGTTCACCTTCAAGTTTTTTCTTCTCAAATTTTAGTTTTGAGTGGGACTGTTTAACACTCTTTAGATCTCCTTTGAGTGAAAGTAGTTCACTACTTACAACATCAACATTTCCAAGAGATCTCTGTAACTGAACCTGATACTTACGAATAAGAGTTTCAGCCTCTGTAAGAGTCATTTTCATCATTTTAGATGTTCTCACCTCTTTCTCTGTAAGGTTCTTATAGAAAAGAACCTTAATATATAGAAATAGAGATAGAATTGTAGTTACCGTTAGGATTGACCACTCAAGAAACATCTTATCTATCTAACTCATTAATTTTAGCTACTCGACCTTCGTGTCGTCCACCCTCAAAAGATGCAATATCCCAAGCTGAAACAATAGACTCAATAGTTCCTTCTCCAGCAGTTCTTGCACCAAAACAGAGAACATTTGCATTATTATGAGCTCTCGCCATCTCTGCAGTGTAAGCATCGTGACACAGACCAGCACGAATACCATTAACTTTATTAGCTGTGATACTCATTCCGATACCTGTTCCACAGATTAGAATCCCATAAACTCCAAGCTCTTTCCAGTCAAAATGTTCTCTATCACCACCAGCCTTTACGACCTCATCAGCTAATTTTTTAGCAAAATCTGGATAATCTACTCTATCTTTAGTCTCTGGTCCAAGGTCTACAACTTCGTGACCCATCTTCTTTAATAATTCAACTGTAAAGTTTTTTGTATCAACTCCAGCATGATCTGTCGCTATAAAATATTTCATCGGTTACCCTTCAAAAAGTAGTTGTTGTAGTATAAGATAAGTTGGTTGAAAAAATATCTCTTGTAGAGGTGAAAATAGAATAATAGCAAGTATTACTAAGCTATAAGGTTCAAGCTTCATATAGAGATCATATATTTTTCGAGTTCCAAACATAAGTGAGATATATATAAGAGCATTTGCTCCATCAAATCGAGGAACAGGCCACAAGTTAAAGACAGCAAGAACAACATTAATTACAACTATCTTTATTAATAGAAGATAGATAAATGCACTCCATAAGTCTGTCGGTTCTTCTAAACTCAACAGAATTGTAGCTGTAAATATAGCGAGTAGGAGATTATAGAAAACTCCTGCAAGTGCAACTGATATTGCTCCCCAGTAGCCTCTATTTCTTAAAACAGTTCCAATATCGACAGGTACAGGTTTTGCCCAACCAAATAGAAAAGGAGCTTGTAATATGAGAAGAAGAGCAGGAAATATTATTGAACCGACCATATCGATATGTGGAATCGGGTTAATAGTGAGTCGTCCAGCTTTTTTTGCTGTATTATCTCCATATCTATAAGCCATCCAGCCGTGCATAATTTCGTGACCTATTACAGCAATTAGAAGAGCTAAAACAGAAGCTACAATTTTTAGAATCTCTTCTGTCATCTTTTTATAGATCACCCTCTAAATCTGTAATTGTTCGGAACATTCTATCCCAACGAATCTCAAGAGTCTCTTGATCGATACTAAAGTATATTAACCACGGAGTCCCCTCAACATTCTCATAAGGAACACTACCCCAGAAACGACTATCATTAGAGTGGTCTCTATTATCACCAACCATATAGAAGTGATCCTCTTTGACTCTTATCGGATCAAAGTTAAATAGCTCTTTCGGCCAGTAGCCATTATTAACTACTTCAGGATCATTCTGAATTCCTCTATGCTTTTCTCGATAAGGGTTCTCAACCCACAATCGATCATCTATCTCTTTTATCTTATTAGATGGATAGTTAGCTTTTATAAATGGATCTCCCTGATGAGGTCGTATATAGAGCTTTTTATCTCTCATCATCACCATATCACCACCTGTTGCAACACATCGCTTTACAAAGTGAACTTTCTCTTCTCCCGGTTTTCGGAAAACAACAATATCACCTCTTTCAGGTCTATCACCCTCAATAAGATTTAAACCGACTCCCGGAATAATAGGAACTTCAAGCCAAGGAATGTGTGGTGTAGGAGTACCATACTCAAACTTCTTTACAAAAAGGTAGTCACCAATCAGTAGAGTTCTAATCATAGAGCCACTCGGTATCACAAAAGATTGAGCAATAAATGAGATAACAAAAAGGACTATGATAATAGCCCCTGTCCAAGTTGTACTAAAATCGTAAGCTTTTCTGAAAAAACCTCTCTTCTCTTCTACACTCTCTTCAGTTTTCAAAATCTAAACTTTCAATCTATTTTTAGCTGATTTTAGAGTATTCTCAAGTAACATAGCGATTGTCATTGGTCCAACACCACCAGGCACAGGAGTTATATAACTCGCTTTTTGAGAAACTCCATCATAATCAACATCACCAACAATTTTGCCATCAGACTCTCTTTTGTTGATACCAACATCAAGAATTACAACACCATCTTTAACCATATCAGCTGTAATTAGAGACTCTTTTCCTACTGCTACAACAAGAATATCAGCATTAAGTGTATGTTTTTTTAGATCATCTGTGTAGATATGACATACTTCAACAGTAGCTTCACGATTTAATAAAAGTGATGCTATCGGCTTTCCAACAATATTACTTGCTCCAACAACAACAGCATTTTTTCCTCTAATATCAATCTCATATTTATCTAATAGTTTTATCATTCCAAGTGGTGTACAGGGAACAAAACCGTCAAGTCCTGTAACAAGTTTTCCAACATTTTCTGGATGAAAACCATCTACATCTTTACTTGGATCTACAAGATTAAGAATCTTATCACTATCTATATGGTTAGGTAATGGAAGCTGTACAAGAATACCATCTACACTATCATCACTATTTAATTCTCTTATCTTTTCCATAATAATATCTTCAGATACTTTTTCATCAAACTGAAACGATAATGAACAGATTCCAACATATTCAGATGCTTTTTTCTTCATTGAAACATATAGGTGACTTGCAGGATCTTCACCTACTAAGATTACCGATAGAGTCGGCTCTCTTTTGCCACTATTTTTTAAATCTTCAATCTCTTTTCTTATATTATCTTTTATCTCTGATGATAATTCCTTACCGTCAAGAATCTTCATTTAACCCTCTTATGAAAAACTTTCTGTTATCATAACAAAAATTTTTTAAATTGACTCTATTAAAGGTGTAGAAATAATGGCATCTATTCTGAAAGTTTTTAAACTTTTAACTCTCATCTCTCTCTTAAAAATATCCCTGTTCGGAGCAACAAGCGATAACTTTTTAACAATATATGAATATTCAAAAATGTTATATAATAATCCTAAAGGCATCTCTTGTGCATCTTGTCACGGTTTACAAGGAGAGAAGAGACGATATATTGAGTATTTTCACGAAAAAAAGAAGCGAAATGTGAAAATTATGTTTCGTCCACTATATGAACTTACATATAAGAGGTTTAAAAGAGGACTAACAAAGAAGCAGAGATTTATGCCGAAGTATATTCTTTCAGATCTTGAGATAAAAACATTATACTACTATCTCTTAAAGAAAAATAATATGTATCTTACAAAAAGTAGAGTCCCTAAAAAAAAGAGCTTTAAAAGTAGAAAGAAATAATAATATTGCTATTAAAAAGGTTTAAATAGATATGAAAGTTTTAATTACTGGAACAGCTGGTTTTATCGGATTTCACTTAGCAAATATATTAATATATCGTGGTGATGAGGTGGTTGGTCTCGACTCAATAAATAGCTATTATGATGTAAATGTTAAATATGGACGACTTAAAAATGCTGGTATAGAGAGAGGTTCTATTGAGTATGGAGTGAAGATTAAAAGTTTCAAGCATAATAATTACAGTTTTATACAGCTACAACTTGAGGATAAAGAGAATCTTGATAAGCTCTTTAAAGATGAGAAATTTGATAGAGTTGTAAACCTTGCAGCACAGGCGGGAGTAAGATACTCAATTGAGAATCCATATCCGTATATAGATTCAAATATCATAGGTTTTATGAATATTCTTGAAGCTTGTAGACATAACTCTATTGAGCATCTTGTTTTTGCAAGTACCTCATCAGTCTATGGACTTAATGAGCAGATGCCATTCTCTACAAGTACATCAGTAGATCACCCTATGAGCCTCTATGCAGCTACAAAAAAGAGCAATGAACTAATGGCACACACATACTCTCACCTATATGATCTTCCTACAACAGGATTAAGATTCTTTACAGTTTATGGTCCTTGGGGTCGTCCAGATATGGCTCTATTTAAGTTTGCAAAAGCTGGATTAGAAGGTAAGGCTATTGATGTCTATAATAGTGGGGATATGCTTAGAGATTTCACTTATGTAGATGATATTGTTGAGGGAGTTATTCGAGTTCTTGACTCAGCACCGACTAAAAATAGCTCTTGGAATCCTGAAAAACCAGATCCAGCCTCTTCATCAGCTCCTTATAAGATATACAATATTGGGAATAACTCTCCTGTTAAGTTGATGGACTTTATTAAAGGGCTTGAAGATGCTCTTGGAATAGAGTTAAAAAAGAATATGATGCCGATTCAAGCTGGTGATGTTCCGAGAACTTATGCTGATGTAACAGATCTTATTGAGAATCTTGACTATAAACCTGATACAGACTATCGAGATGGAATTAAAAATTTTGTAGAGTGGTATAGAGAGTTCTATAAATAGTTTACGAGTCTTATTAAGAGACTCTTTCTTTTAAATAAATTAACTTCTCTAATTATTTTTATAATAGCTATAATGTGAAAAAATTTAAAGGCTATAAAAATGGAAAAATTACCAAACTGTCCCGAATGTAACGGAGAGTACACTTATGAAGATAGAGGGCTTTTAATCTGTCCAGAGTGTGGTCACGAGTGGACAGCAATAGATAGTGAAGAGAGTGAATTTACTGTTAAAGACTCAAATGGAAATACTTTAAGAAGTGGTGACGATGTTACAGTTATAAAAGATCTTAAAGTAAAAGGTAGCTCTTCAATAGTTAAAGTTGGTACAAAAATCAAGGGAATTAGACTTGTTGAGAGTGCAGATGATCACAATATCGATTGTAAAATTAGTGGTGTTGGAGCGATAAAAATAACTCCAAAATTTGTAAAGAAATCTTAACCTACAACTTAATTCGGTGAAATGGGATATTATGCAATTTTGCTATAATACACAATAGTTACAAATTTCGATTAAAAATGATTTAATAATTAGGATAGAGATGAAAATTACAGTTATTCAGGGACCAAATTTAAATATGCTCGGTACTCGTGAGCAGAATATTTACGGACCAATTAAACTTGAGCAGATTCATAGTCAGATGAGAGATGTTGCACAGCAGAACGGTTTTGAGATTGAGTTTTTCCAGAGCAATCTTGAGGGTGAAATAGTAGATAAGATTCAAGAGTGTTTTGGTGATTCTCACGGAATAGTTATCAATCCAGCTGCTTATACTCACACATCTGTCGCTATTAGAGATGCAATTAGTGCTGTAAACTTACCGACAATTGAAGTTCATATTAGTAATATCTATCGAAGAGAAGAGTTTAGACATAAAAGTATGATCGCTCCAGTTGTTGCAGGACAGATTACAGGTTTTGGTCCATTTGGTTACCATATGGCAATGGTTGGAATGATGCAGATTCTAAATGAGATTAAAATGGCAAAAGCTCAACAGCTTGAACAGGCTAAGAAACAGCAATAGTAGGTCTAATGAACTTTGTCCTAAAGGGTGAGAATCCTATCTATTATGAAGCTGGTTACAGCTCAGATAATGCCATTTTTCTACAACTCAGTAGTGAAAAGTTTTTTATAACAGATTCAAGATATACGGAAGAGGCAAAAGCTTCTGTATATCACGATATAGAAGTTATAGAGAGTTCTAATCTTAATAAAACCCTTAGAGGAGTTCTTAGAGAGAATAGAGTTAGAACTACTGTTTATGATCCTCTTGAGTGGACTCTTTCAGATTTTCTATCTGTCTCTGAAAAGGTCTCTACATATTTTCAGAAAAAGCCTAACTTCTCAAAATTTAGACGGATTATAAAGAGTCCTGAAGAGATTAAGACTATTCAGAAAGCTGTTAATCTTGGTCGAGATGGTATTCACAGATTTCAGAAAGATTTAACAGCTGGTAAGAGTGAAAAGAGAATGCACTTTGATCTTCAAATGGAACTTAGAGATTTTGGAAAGTTAGACTTAAGTTTTGATCCAATAGTTGCTCTAAACCAAAATGCTTCAAAGCCTCACTCTCTACCAACGGATATGACTATGTCAGATGGTGATCTACTTCTAATTGATGCAGGAGTTAAATATAATCGTTACTGCTCAGATCGAACTGAGACAATAGCTTTTAACGGAACTTTCAATGATGAGGTGCAGAAAATCTATGATACTGTTAAGAAAGCTCACGACTTAGCTATTGAAAAAGCGAGAAGTGGTATGTTAGCAAGTGAGATAGATAAGATAGCAAGAGATGTGATTGAAAAAGCTGGTTATGGTGATAGATTTATTCACTCTACGGGACACGGTGTAGGGCTTGATATACACGAATTCCCAAATATCTCAAGTAGAAGTGATATTAAAATAGAGGACGGTATGGTCTTTACTGTTGAACCTGGAATCTATATTCCTGATTTTATAGGTGTTCGTATAGAAGATATGGTTGTTATGGAGAGTGGAAAGGCAAAGGTTTTATAATTTAATGAAAAAAATCTTAACAGACAAACTATCATTGCATTATCAAACTTTTTTCCCACATAAAAGATCTGGTGGTAAAATGAGAACAAAAGTTCTTTTATCAATTGGTGGAAATATTGGAAATACAGAGAGACGATTCAAGAAGCTATTTAACTACTTAGAGCAAGATAGAAGATTCTTTATTATAAAGACAGCTCCAATACTGAAAAATCCACCTTTCGGCTTTACAGATCAAGATGATTTTTATAACTCACTTATCGTTGTAGAGACGGATCTATACCCACAGAAACTATTAAAAACAGTTCTTGCCATAGAGAAGATTTTTGGTCGAAAACGGAGTTTTAAGAATGCTCCTCGAACACTTGATATAGATATTATATTTTTTGGAACTACAAAACTGAAAAGTAAACATCTTGTATTGCCACACAATAAATGGATAGAGAGAGACTCAATATTGATTCCACTATCCTATTTAGGAAAATAGAATGAAAGTCCGAAAGTTTCAAGGAAGTTCAAGTAGAGAGGCTCTTAATAAAGCTGCTCTTATGTATGGTGAAGATATTGTTCTTATCGAAACAAAACTTGTAAGAGAAGGGAATAAAGGGCAGAGTGCTGTTTATGAGATTCTTGTTGGAATTGAAGAGGAGGTTAAGCCTCCACAACAGAATAGAACTCCTTATGATAGACAGCAGGAGTTCCCAGTAGTTGAAGAGAAGTTACCTTCTGCTCAAAATATTCAACGAAAAAGAGATGGAAGCTTTGATCTAAAAATAGATACTTTTGAAGACTCAACAGGTATGAATCTTGCCAATAGTAGACCTGAGAAACAGAGTATTCAAACAACACAGAGTAGAGTTCAAAAAAGAAGTCCTTATGGCAATAGCAGTGGATTAAGTGATAATAGTCTAAATAGAAAAAAGGGCTTTGAACTCAAAGAGGATACACCTCCGTCTCCACCACCTCAAAAGCCTAAACCGAGAGTTCAGCAGAGAAAAGAGGAGATTTTTCTTGATGTTTCTGAGACAGCTCGAAAAATCTCTGAACTTGCACAGAAACGGCAACAGGAGTCCATTCAACAGAGCAGGGAGAGAGAAGAGGTTATAAGTGAGGCACAAGATCAGTTTATAGAGATTGAGAAGCAAGAGAAGAAGATTGTTAAGAGTTCAGATGCTAAAACAAAAGTTAATGGCAGTGGCTCAAATAATGATATGTTTAAAGAGATTAAGAGTGAGATTTCACAACTTAATGATAAGATTAAGCTTATTCAGAATATGTTCTGGAATGAGAAATCTCCAACTGACATATCAACAACAATCCCCCCTGAATTTTCCGAAATATATCGAATAGCTAAAAATAGTGGAATGAAACGGGAACATCTTGAGATGCTTATGAAACTCTCTATTCAACATATGCCTTTCAAGATGAGACACAATAGTGAGACTGTAAAGAGGTACTTTAAAGTTGTTCTTCGAAAGATGATACCAACAAGAGCAGAGACTTTTGTTCAAGCTCCAAACAGAAAGATTATTATGCTTGTTGGTCCAACAGGAGTAGGAAAAACAACAACTATTGCTAAATTAACAGCCCGTTTTGCACTAAAATCTAATCGTAACTATCGAGTAGGGCTTATTGTTCTTGATAGCTATAAGATTGGTGCTGTTGAACAATTAACACAATATGCAAGAATGATGAAAGTATCAATAGAGTCTGTTGTCTCACCAGATGAGTTTATGGAAAAACTTGAAAGAATGAGCAACTATGATTATATCTTTATCGATACTATGGGAAGTTCTCCTTATGATTTAAAGAAGATAGAGCAGATGCAGTACTTCTTACAGAGCAACCACTTACAGCAGAGTATAGATGTTATGTTGGTTGTTCCAAGTAGTCTGAAGTATGAAGATCTGAAACAGTCTTATGATAGCTTTTCAAGACTAAATATAGATACAATAATGTTTACAAAACTTGATGAAACAAAGGGGTTTGGAAACATATTTAGCTTGGTTCACGAAATACAGAAACCGATAAGCTACTTCTCTGTTGGTCAAGAAGTTCCAGAAGATATTGTTGTTGCAACAAGTGACTACTTAGTAGATTCACTATTAAACGGTTTTAAAAGGGAAAGAGATGAATAATCCTGTAAATGGTGGCACTCCACACACCTCTAATCAGGCACAGAAGTTACAAGAGTTAATAAACTCAAAAGATAATGGTAAATTTACTAACTCAAAGACTCGATTCGTTGCTGTAACGAGTGGAAAAGGTGGTGTAGGAAAATCTACTATTAGTGCTAACTTGGCCTATGTGTTTGCAAAATATGGTTATAAAGTTGGGGTTTTTGATGCCGATATCGGTCTTGCAAATCTTGATGTTATGTTTAATGTTAGAGTTAAAAAGAATATAGTACATGTCCTCAAAGGGGAGGTGAAAGTATCTGATGTACTTATTGACATAATGCCAAATCTAACCCTTATCCCTGGGGAGAGTGGTGAAGAGATTCTTAAGTATAGTGATGCAGGTATGTTTGAGAGACTTATGGAAGATGATAGTAACACTCTTAATGACCTCGATATTCTTATTATAGATACAGGTGCAGGTATAGGAGATAAGACACAACTATTTCTAAATATTGCTGATGATATTCTTGTTGTAACTGTACCAGATCCAGCAGCAATTACAGATGCTTATGCAACTATAAAACTTACAAGCCGTTCTCGTGATAACATCGGAATGATTCTTAATCAAGTATCATCAGAACGGGAAGCATTAACAATATTTGGAAAGATTGAGAAAGTTGCTAAAGCCAATATTGGTGGAAATTTAAAACTTGAATATTTTGGAAAGGTTGCTCTTGATAGCTCTGTGGGACTCTCAATTAAGAGAAGAACACTATTTACTAAAGAGCATCCATACTGTACAGCAACTCAAGATCTTGAGAAAGTTGCAAGACATTTAGCTAAAAAACTTGAACATAATATGCTTATGAAACCGAGTGGAGCTTCAGGACTTGTTGGACTATTTCATAGGTTAGTAAAGCATTTTAATTAGGTTTAACTGGGATCTATAACTATGATCATAAATAATTTTATAGGACTATTTACTGTAACAGGCTTCTTTATTGGAATGTTATACTCAATAATGGGTGATCAAAATGCAATAGAGCTTGTAGTAAATTCAATTCTTTTTACAATGGGCTTCTACTCTTTTAGTCAGCTTGTATTAGCCTTCTATCTAAAATTTATCGATGTTCAAGAGGGTGACTTTCCTAAAGGTCAATATGAAGAGACTCTTGATGAGTATATTGATGAACTTGAAGATAAAGAAGAGAGAGTTATGCCTGAAAAACAGAAGTTTGATAATGAAGTGAATCAGCAGTTAAATAGAATGCAGAGGGGCGAACAGTAGATATGGCTTACAGCAAGAGTGGTTTTTATGAAGATGAGATAAAGTATCAGAAAGATCAACTTGCTATTGAGTATCTCCCTGCCGTAAAGTCTATGGCTTCTCGACTAAAAGAGAGACTGCCAAACTTTATTGATTACTTTGAG
>Ga0193956_1000764_pt1 | contig 13792 bp, 12 predicted proteins | sample BB_7_MG_FD_140358 | JGI IMG/M metagenome (GOLD analysis project Ga0193956, IMG submission 140358) | Microbial mat bacterial communities from the Broadkill River, Lewes, Delaware, United States - BB_7_MG | ecosystem: Environmental > Aquatic > Freshwater > River > Microbial mats | place: USA...
AAAGAGATGAAAAAAGAGCTTAAGAGTGACTTTGCACTAGCATCTAATCTAGGAGCTAGAGGAATGCCAAGTCTAATCTACGTAAAGCAAAACAAAGTCATAGATATGTCTGCTGGATATAGAACTTACGATGATGTTGTAAAAATGTTGAGACAGTAGAGAGTTATTAGAAAACTCTCTATTTGATAAGTATTACATTCCCAAATAAGGCTTCAACACTTGGGGAATGTCTATGCTTCCATCTTCGTTTTGATAGTTTTCCATGATAGCTACAAGTGTTCTTCCAACCGCTAAAGAAGAACCGTTTAGTGTGTTGACAAAAGTGTTCTTTTTTCCATCTTTATAGCGGATTTTTGCTCGTCTTGCTTGAAACTCTCTTGTGTTTGAGATTGAGCTTATCTCGCGGTAAGTGTTTTGACCTGGTAGCCATACTTCTATATCTGTAGTGTAGGCAGCTCCAAAGCCTAAATCTCCTGTACAGAGATTAACTAAGCGGTGTGGAAGCTCTAAAGCACTTAATATGTCAGATGCACATGAAACCATCTCATTAAACACAGCTTCACTCTGCTGCGGTTTTGTAATAGCTACAAGTTCTACTTTGTGAAACTGATGTTGTCTTATCATCCCTCTTGTATCGCGTCCTGCTGCACCTGCTTCTTTTCTAAAACAAGATGTATATGCAGTCATCTTTATAGGAAGCTCATCTTCTTTTAAAATCTCATCTTGGTAGAGATTTGTCACAGGAACTTCTGCTGTTGGAATTAGAAAAAGTTCTAGCCCATCCATTTTGTAGAGGTCATCTTCAAACTTTGGAAGTTGTCCAGTTCCCTCTAATGCTCTACGGTTTACAAGTGCAGGTACACTCACTTCATTAAAGCCACGAGAGCGATTAAAATCGAGCATAAAGTTTATAAGTGCACGCTCTAACCTTGCTCCCATGTCGAAGCTTACAGAAAATCTTGAAGTAGCAAGTTTAACGCCACGCTCAAAGTCTATCCAACCATTTTCCTCAGCCAACTCCCAATGCTCTTTAGGAGTAAAACTAAATTCTCTTGAAGTTAGTACCCTCTGTAATTCTACATTGTCATCTTCGTCTTCGCCATCTGGAACTGAATCATCAGGCATATTTGGAATTGCCATAGCTATAGCTTCTAACTCTTCTTGGCATTTTCTTTGAATCTCAAGTGCTTCGTTTATTACGATTTTATTTGCATCTACTCTCTGTTTGAGTTCGCTTATATCTTTACCTTCACGTTTATAAATACCAAACTCTTTGCTCATGGAATTTTGAAGTGCTTGAAGTGTCTCAAAACTGGATTTTGCTTTTTTTAATTCTTCATTTTTAAGTTTTAAATTTTCAATAAGCTTAGCATCTACGCCTTTACGCATCAGTTTTTTACTAACTGTGTCAAAATCTTTTTGTAGTAGTTTTAAATCAATCATATTTTTCCTATAAGTTTACTCATAAAATAGTAAGGGCATCTCTAAAAATCCTTATTTCCTCTGAGGTTTTAAGGGTTTTTAGAGATGCCCGTAATGCAATTATAGCAAAATTATACAAAACCTTTTTTGTCTTTTTTAAAGATGTTTTTAAGATAATGTGCAATTCAGCGACAAACTGATAAGATTGTATAAATACGTCAAGGTTGCAGTTTTGAGCTATAAAACAAATTTTGTAGATAAAATAGTATATATATTGGTTTTAATCTGGAGTGCTTTAATGCTAAGCATAGTCTTGATATCCACTTACCAAAACTATAATTATGCAGACAACTTAGCTAAATATGAAGCTGTAATAAATGTTGACAAAGATTTGGCTTATCGTTCTTGGGTTGCTTCACATGGTGGGTTATATGTCCCAATAACTGAAAAAACACCACCAAATCCTTACCTTTCACATATTAAAGATAGAGATGTAAATACAACTACATCTCAGCAATTAACCCTTATGAATCCAGCATACACTCTTTCTCAAATGATGAGTGATTATAGTAAACTTTATGGAACAAAAGGACATATTACAAGCAGAATCCTTATGAACCCTAAAAATAAGCCTGATGCTTGGGAAGAAAAAGCACTTCAAAGCATAGAAGTAACAGGCAAGTCAGTATATGAAAAGAAGATGATTGATGGCGAAGAGTATTTTCGTTATATAAGACCACTTGTAACAGAAAAGTCGTGTTTAAAGTGTCACGCATTTCAAGGTTATAAAGTAGGTGATATTCGTGGTGGTGTCTCTGTTTCTATACCTATGAAAGAGTACAAAGATGAGGCTTTTTCACACTCTCTTATAAATGCAATTATCTCTTTAATAGTCTATATTTTAGGACTTGTTTTTATACACTTTGGACGAAAGAAAGCAAAAGAAGTTATAAAGAGTAAAGTTAAAGATTATGAGCAACATATATACTCTTTAGTAAATATTATAGAAAAAAGAGATAGTTACACAGCAGGACACTCTCAACGTGTTGCAAACTACTCTGTCTTAATAGCTAAGGAGATGGGATTTAATACAGAAACCATAGATACTCTACGTAGAGCATGTATGCTCCATGATATAGGTAAAATATCAACACCTGATTCTATATTGCTTAATCCTGGTAAATTAAACTCTTTAGAGTATGACATTATTAAAGAACATGTTGTGGTTAGTTATGACCTTTTAAGTAGTGTTGATATCTACAAAGATATAGCCGAAATAGTTCGTTATCATCATGAACACTATGATGGCAGTGGATATCCTGAGGGTCTAAAAGGCGATAAGATACCCATACTCTCTCAAATTATGAGTGTAGCAGATGCATTTGATGCTATGACTACAAACCGCGTTTATAAACCAAGAAAAAGTGTTGATATGGCTATCTCTGAGCTTCAAGAACTATCCGCAAAACAGTTCAATACACAAATAGTAAATGCAGCTACTATAGCTCTTAGAGATATTGAAGTTGAGAAGACAATAACACAAAGACCTCGCACTAAGATTGAAAAAGAGAGGTTTGTATACTTTTACAAAGACCAGACAACGAGTGTATATAACAAAGAGTATCTTGAGTTTGTTTTAGCTCACAACCATACAGATGAGTTTAATATGAGATGTATTTATGGAATATATCTTCACAACTTTAATCAGTACAATATAAATACAAGTTGGGCAGATGGAGATAAGCTCTTAAAAGAGTTTGCTAAAGAATTAGGCAATATAAATAAAACTGATTTGATTTTTAGAGTCTATGGTGATGATTTTGTAGTTTTAAATAAAGAGCATTATGACTTAGAGCAACACATAGAAATTTTAGAAGAAATCTTAGAGGGTTCAGGCGTAACGATGACATATAAACACTTTGATATTAAAGAAAATAATATCAAAAGCATCTATGATTTAGAAAAATTACTTTAGCAACTCTTTTGCTAAAGTAAATTGGTTAGCAGTCATTAGGTGGATTTTTGGATGATACTCTTTAAGAGAATCAAATAGATTTTTACTAAGCTCAAATCCTACTTTATACTCTTCTTGAATACCTTTTGCATTTGCAACTCTAAGTGCATCTATCCAGCTATTTGGTACGTTTATGCCAGGGACATGAGCAGAGAGAAATTGAGCAGTTCTTAACTTTGTTATGGGAAAAATTCCTAAAATAAGCTCAGCATCTCTATTTTTAGAGCAGCACTCTTTGTTTGCAGCTTCTTTTAACTCAAGCAATCGCTTAGCACTCTCAAGGTCATAAACTGGTTGAGTTATTATTCCTAATGCTCCATGTTTTATTTTCTTTTGCATCTTCTTTTGAAGTGTTTTTAGGTTTTTAGCATAAGAGTTTACAACAGCAAAAGGTAGTATCTCTTTTGGTTTGTGAGCAAGTGGTTTACCTGCGTAGTTCATACCTGAGTTAAAAGCACAGATAATATCAAGTAAAAGAGAACTATCTGCTTCAAAAACACCTTTGGTATGAGGTTGATCAGATATATTTGCAGGGTCACCAGTTAGTGCTAAAATAGCCCTAATGTCAACTTCATTTGCACCCAATAGGTCTGATTGGAGAGCTATTTTATTTCTATCTCTCATGCTCATAGTTGCAATTACAGGCTTGTTAAATCTATCTTGAAGTATTTTTGCTGCAAAAAGAGCGTTGTACTTTAGTTTTGCCAGAGGATTGTCTGTAGTTGAGAAAGCATCTACGTAGTTTTGTAGCCCTAACTCTTGTATTTTATCTACTATTGGAGTGAAAGTAGGGGAGTGACCTGGTGTAGTTTCAAGTGTAATATATGTATCGTTTTTTAGCTTATTTATCAGTTCATCAAACAAAAAAAATCCTAAGTGGGTATAATTGCGATATTATAACAAAAAGTGAGAGAGATAGATGCTAAAACTAGCTGTATTTGATTTTGATTCTACATTGATGGATGGTGAGACTATTGATTTTTTTGCCGAGGAATTGGGCTTTGGTGAAGAAGTTAGTCGCATAACTGAAGAGGCCATGTCAGGAAGACTTGACTTTTTTGAGTCACTTCAACAAAGAGTTAAACTCTTAAAAGGGCTTGACTATAGCGTTGTAGAGCGTATTAGCCAAAACCTACCATATATGCCAGGAGCTATAGAGACAATAGCAGAGCTTAAAAAAAGAGGTATAACTGTTATCTGTTTTAGCGGTGGTTTTAGAAGTGCTACTTCTTATGCAAAAGATATTTTAGGTTATGATGCAGATTTCTCAAACGTACTTCACCAAAAAGATGGAAAATTGACAGGACTTGTCGGTGGAGATATGATGTTTAACTTCTCAAAAGGCGATATGTTAAGAAGACTACAAAACATTTTAGGAGTGAACGAAGAAGAGACTTTGGTCTGTGGAGATGGAGCTAATGACCTTAGTATGTTTGCCCATGCAGGAACAAGAGTGGCTTTTTGTGCAAGAGAAATTTTGCAAAAAGAAGCGAACATAATTATAAAAGATAAAAACTTAACACAGATATTGGAGAAAATATAATGCTAGAGAACTCTCTTTGGAGACAATACAATAAAGAAAACAATTATAGAGAGATGTTAGCACGTTGGTGCAAAATGGACATCATAGAGCTTATAGAAGATGATAAGATTCTATATGGTGTTTTAAAGGCTAAGCTTACAAAAAAAGAGTTAAAACTATTTGCAATGGATAGTGCTCAGATGCAAGATGATGAGTTAAAGTCAGAGTTATCTTTAGACGATGAAGAGTTAGAAAAAGCGAAATTTAAACTGTACAAAAAACTAAAACAAGATAAAGTACGTTTGAGTTTTAGAGAGTCTGCTTTAAGCTACGAAGCATAGATTATTTCAAGATAAGTTTAAAAGAGACTCTTCTTGACTTATCTCTGTCTTCAACACTATTTTTTAAAACATTTTTAGAGTAACTTAAACCACTTCCTTTGAGTATTTTAGTGAGAAACTCTTGTGTTTTTAAATCTTGAGTTTTAAAAATGTAGCTAAGAGTGGAGTATGAGCGGTTCATAGATAGCTTTTCATTTTTAAGGTATCTATTTGTAAAGCCCACTTTACCCCATTCGCTAGAAGTATGACCGTTTATCTCTAGTGCATCTATATATGCCTTGTGTCTATGTAAAAATGGGATGAGTTTAGATGCAAACTTATCTAAGTAAATCATCTGTTTTTTATTTAACTTATATTTTTGAACATTGAAATATAAGTCATGTTTTATAAACTCTATGCTCAAATCTTCTTTTATAACTAACTCTTTAGATGCTATCTCTTGTTTAAATAGCTCCTTTAGTTCTTGGTAAATACTAGGAGATTTAACAGATTTTTGAGCCATCGTAGCATCTTTGTTTAGTTTAGCTATCCACATATTTGACTCTTGAGAATCTTTGTAGGTGTATATTCCTGCTGTTGCAGCTTGGGAGTTATGTAAAATTGTCACAGCATTAAAGATGTCATAATTTTCTTCACCATAGTGTTCTTGATAGAGCATCTCTAAGTTACTATCTATCATCATAACCAAAGCATCTGTGTTGAAAGTATCACGTACAAAACCAACACCTATAAGTGTGCTATCTGAGTACTCTTTTATATCTTTTAAAGCACTAGAGTAAGTAGTGTGAATAGTCTTGTCTTTAAGTATGTTTTTTTGCAAATCAAACTTAATGAGCCTAACTTGTTCTTTTTGCATCTCATCTTTTTGGCTTAGTGAAATTAAGAAGTTGCTATCTCTTAGTCTTATGATTTTATATGGAGTTATAACTCCCTTTGATTTGTAGTGTTTAAGCCATACTTTGTTTCCATTTTCAGTTATACGCATAAGAGTTACATCTTTGTTGTTATTATAACTTGTAGTACTCAAAACCATAATAGAGCCATCATACGCTTCTACGGCGTCTATACCTCTGTCGTCGTACTCCGTTCCGTATTTTTTGCTCCAGAGTTTTCTACCATCTTTTGAAAAACGTGTTAAGTAGATGTCATTTAGACCTAAACCTGTCTCAAAAAGTGCATCGTTAGTAGAGCGAGATGTTATTGATGAGCCTATAGCCAAAACTCCACCATCACTAAGTTGTATAAGGTTGTTCATTCTGTCGTAATTTTTTGTACCAAATGATTTGTTAAAGATGATGTTACCATTAGAGTCAAGCTTCAAGATTATAAGTGAGCCATCGAGAGTATAACCTCCAACAAAGTAACCGTTTGATGGTGTTTTAACTAGAGCTATAGCTTCATTGAAGCGAGACATTTTTATGGCTTTGTTTAGTGATAGGTTGGCATATCTATCTATTTTTAACAGATGCATCTGAGGACCATGAGCATCTGAGACACTTGCTAGATAGTCAAAGGCGTTTGTGTAAGTTTTACTCTTAGTAGATGCCCCTTGTTTGAACTCTCTTGAAAAACCAACAGCACTTATTTGTCTGTCATAATCTTGTGTAATATCAAAGAGAGCATCGTTAAATGGCTCATCTACAATAACTGAAAAGTCAGAGCTTTTAGCAGCTAAAGAGTTTAAGAGCAAAAGTAAGATAAATAAAATGCGCATATTAGTACTTTTTCTTAATATATAAGCAAAAAATATTCCTAAATTATACTTTTATCAAATCGTTACTTGGTTCACCTATAAAATAGCCTTGAGAGTAGTCAATCCCCATATCTTGAACTGTATCTAAAATCTCTTTAGAAGATACATACTCAGCAATTATTTTATACTCCATTTTTTTAGCAAATTCAACTATAGTACTGACGATATTTTTCATGTTTTCATCTTCATTAATGTTTTTTATCATACTTCCATCAATTTTGATGTAGTCTATATCAAGCTTTACAAGGTATTCAAAGTTACTATAACCTGTTCCAAAATCATCTATAGCAACTTGACACCCGTATAGTTTAACTTTTTGTATAAAGTCATGTATTAACTCAAACTCTTCTATACCCTCGCTCTCTACTACTTCAAAAACAACTTGTTTTGCTACGTTGTATTTAGAGAGCATCATATATAAGTATTCTCTAAAATCTTTATCTAAAATATCTTCTATTGTTAAATTTATTGAAAACTCCACATCAGTACTTTGAAACTTTTCAAATGATTTTTGTACTACAATTTTTGATATATCTATGTATTGTCCAGATGTCTTAGCAATATCTAGAAAATGAGATGGAGATATAAAAGAACCATCTTTATCCTGAATCCTAACAAGTGATTCATACTTTTCTATTTCTTGAGTTTTATTGTTATAGATTGGCTGATATTGCATAACGATTTTATCTTTTATAATAGCTTTTTTTACTATTTCAGTCCACTTGATATTGTTTGAAAACTCATCTTCTATATGAAGATCCTCTGAATAAACAAGAAGTTTTGCTTTCATCTTTTTTGCATATTTATTTGCTATTTCAGCGGTTGAGAGTATAGTTTCATTATCACTAAAAGATAGCCCACTTGTAGTAACAATATCAAAAGCCTTTACATCTGTCTCTATCACAGAGTCGATCATAAGGTTATTTAAGTTATTGATGAAGTTTTTAAACTTGTCGTTACTTAGAGTATAGTTGTGAATAGCAAACTTATCAGAGTGCAGCCTAAATAGCTCAAGTCCATCTGTAAGATTTTCTTGTAAAAGTTGTGAAAACTTAATAATTATTTCATCACCTATTTTATGACCGTAAAAATCGTTAATATTTGAAAACTTATCTATATCTATGACAGCTATGTTATTTAGTACATTTTTTTTGATATCCATCATCAGCTTATATCTATTTCCTACATCACATAGACTATCTTTGGTAGCTATAGTAAGTAGGTTTTTTCTCTGCTTTACAAGTTCAGTTATCTCATGTCTTATAGCAAAATATTCCGTAATGTCATTATTGGTGTTTACAATAGGTACAATAGCAATATCTACATCATAAAAAGTTCCATCTTTTTTTCTATTTTTTAAAATTCCCTTCCAAACTTTTCCGCTTTGAATAGTTAACCACAAAATTTTATATGTCTGAGATGACTCTTCTGGATTTCTTAAAATAGAGTGTGGTTTACCTATAACTTCATCTTCTGAGTAGCCACTAACTTGACAAAAATTATTATTTACATAAGTTATAATACCCTTTGTGTCTGACTTTGATATGATATTATTAATATTCATACCCTCTAAGTACTCATCAAACAAGAGAGATTTTTCTTCTAGTTTTTTAGTGGCTTTAAATACTTTTGTTGATAAAAAAGAGGGTATAGATGCTAAAAGTAAACCAAGTGGTCCACTAAGTAAAAGCACTAAGATTATTGTGTCAAAGACTTTATCAAAGGTGATTTCTTCAATATCTTTTAATTTTGAATTCTTGACATTTAATATCAAAGTCAAATCTTGAATCAATCCAACAGTATTACTTATAGGAAAAGAAAAAGTGTGGTAAGGTTCTGCATTTTTTATTAGGTCTGTACCTTGCGGTAAAACTGTTTTTTTATCCTTTTTTGACATTATATATCTTGACCAAGATAAATCTAAGATTTGGTTATTTAACTCATACTTTCCTATGATAAACTCACCATCTTTTTCTACTAAAGAGACATTAAACATAGAAGAATTTGATAGATGCTCTAGTATGTTTTTCATAAAAATATTTATGATTACTATACCTCTAAATTTATTGTCTTCATAGACGGGTCTTGCAAATCTCATAGTTGGAACATAAGGTTTTACAATTTTTTCATTTTCCATATTTAAGTCTAAATCTGATATCCATACAGTAGAGTTTGCTGAGAGACTTTTTGTTTCTTGAAAATAATATCTATCTCTTTTGTTTTGAAGCAACTCATCTTTTATGAGTTTGTACTCTTTTTTAGGAGATACTCTCTCAAAACGAATTTGTTCCATACCATTCTCATCTATATGACGAATTTGCATTATTGAGTTATCAGAAGATATGACATGTGAAAAAAGAGATGTAACTTCTGGTTTATGCGTTTTATTGTGAATATAGTCATTAAAAATTTTATTATTTGTAATAGAGTAGAGTGAATGTTTATACATATCTACATGATGTTTTAAATAGTCTATTTTATGCCGCATTAAATTATTGGCATCTTTTTCAATCTGTTTATTTAAGTACTTTTTTTCATAAGAGTAACTAATAAAAAAAGATAGAGTAGATATAATAAGTGCGAAAAAGATGAAAGTGAACGCAAAGAAAACTTTTATTCGTATTGGATTATTAAGTATATTTTTAAAGTAAACATTTTCTTTTGACATTAAATCTCCCACAAATATAAATAGGTTATGTATAACTTTATGATAGATATAGTAATAAGTAGCTTAAAAAGTATCATCAAAAAATAAAAAGTTATATTTAGAGGGGGATGTTGCTGGTAAAAGAAAGTTAAAAAGTCCTCTTAAAAAGAGGACTTAAAAGACCTATCTAAGGTTTTCAAATGGTGCGGTTACAACTGCTTTGCGAGTTACAGTATATGGAGCTAGTGCTGCCGCTCTAGCTCTTTTTATAACTGCTGAGATCATATCTTGGTGACGTTTACAATTTCCTGTAAGACGACGAGGCATGATTTTATAACGCTCTGAAAGAGAGAAACGTAAAGCTCCTACATCTTTGTAGTCCATAAAATCAACTTTTGATTCACAATATTTACAATATCTTTTTTTGTATTTTCTTTTTTCTGCCATGTTATTTCCTTTATTATCTATTTTCTAAAATGGAATTTCATCTTCATCGATGTCAATCACAGGAACAGAATCGCTACTTGGCATCTGACGACTTTGAGTAGAAGCCTGTTGTTGATAACTTTGTTGTTGCTGTTGTTGAGGCTCGTTATTACCATAGCTTGGTTGTTGTTGCTGTTGGTAACTTTGGGTTTGACCTTGTGGTTGGTTGTAGCTTTGAGCAGCATTGTTTTGTGCTGGAGCTTGATAACCGCCACCTTGATTGTCTCCCTTAGAGTCTAGCATCTGCATAGTTTCAACTGTTACAGAGTGTTTAGAGCGTTTTTGTCCATTTTGATCTGCCCATTGTTCAAAGTTAAGTCTTCCCTCAACTAGGATTTTACTTCCTTTGCGAAGGTATTGGTTTGCAACCTCTGCACTTCTTGCAAAGAAGGTAATATCTACAAAACACACTTCCTCTTTCTTTTCACCATTGCTAGTGAATTTACGGCTTGTTGCAATAGCAGTTTTTGCTATCCCCATTCCACCTTGAGTGTATCTAAGTTCTATATCTCTAGTTAAGTTTCCAACTAAAATTACTTTATTAAACATGAGCTTTCCTTAAGTTTTTTGGCTTTGCTGATTACTCAGCTGCCGCTTCCTCTGTTGCTGGTGCTTCTTGAGATGCCGCTACTTCTTCAGATGCTACTGGAGTTTCCTCTTTTGCAGGTGCAGCTGCTTTTTTCTGAGCTTTTTCAACTAACTGGTTCCATGCAATTACTTCACGATTTGTATTGTATTTGATAGTTACATAACGAAGTAAGTCTTCATTGATACGGAAACGTCTCTCAATTTCACTAATAGCTGCTGGAGCAATAGAGTAATAGATAACATGGTAGTAACCACGTTCATTTTTGTCAATAGGATATGCTAATTTTCTCATTCCCATTGAGTCTGTAGTAGCGATTTCGCCACCGTTTGAAGTGATAGTCTCTTCGATAGCTTTAATGCTAGCTTGGATTTCTTCAGCTGTAAATGTTGGTTTAATGATAACTAAGTTTTCGTAGTTTCTCATAGAGTATAATCTCCTTTTGGTATTTGCCACTTGAAGGCTTGTTTCCCTTTCGGATGTGTATATATCATTAATTCTTTAACGATACAAAGAGAAAGGAACGCGGGATTATACATAAACTATGCTTAAAAATAGCTCTAGTAACTATAGTTATGTCTATTTGTCATACTTATTTAGTTTTTTTACTTTTTTGGATATAGTTATAAAAATTTTGGAGATTATAGTTTAAATGGCAAAAAGAAAAAGAAAAAAACCAAGTAGCAATAAGTTTTTAACTTATGTTGCATGGATTTTAGCAGTTATAGCTCTGAGTCTTAGTTCACTCGTTGGAGGTTACTACATAGGCTATGAAGAGGCTAAAAATGATATGAAAATAGAAGAAAAAGCACATAAGAAAAAAAGATTATCTATGCTTAAAAAATTAGAAGATGCTAGTTCTAAAAAGGAAAAAAGTGTAAATACTAGACTTAAAGATGTGTTGAAAAAGGAGACCAAAACTTATCCAGGAGCAGCTACTCACGAATATGAAGATAAAACTCTATCTAAGTTGCCTCAACCTCCAAAAAGAGTAAAAAGAGATGTAAAGAAAAGTTCTTCAAAACCTAAGTTGGCGATTATTATTGATGATGTAAGCGTACGCTCTCATGTAAATGCCATCAAGAGTTTAGGGATTCCTTTGACTATGTCGTTTTTACCTCCAAGTAAGTCTCGTCCAAACTCTGCAAAACTAGCTGCAAAAGAGAGCATCTACATGGTGCATCTACCCATGGAAGCTCAAAGCTTTAAATCAGAAGAACCTATTACACTTAGGGCAAATGATTCGGAATTGAGGATAACAAGAGTTATACAAGGTATAAAAAAAGATTTTCCAAGAGTTTCATATATAAATAACCATACAGGAAGTAAATTTACATCAAATGAACTTGCTATGAATCGCCTTATTTATGCTCTTAAGAGTGAAAATATAAATTTTATAGACAGTAGAACAACAGCTCAAACTAAAGCACCAAAGGTTATGAAAAATTTTGGATTAAACTACGTTGCAAGAGATGTTTTTTTAGACCATGCATCTGATAAGGCTTCTATAAAAAGACAGATTAAAAAAGCTATAAAAATTGCAAAGCTTCATGGTAGTGCTATAGCTATTGGGCATCCACATGAAAATACACTTTTAGCTTTACATGAGTCAAAAAAGTTATTTAAAGATGTTGAGTTGGTATATATAAATAGGCTCTATTGATGAACTTAATTCAAGAAGAGATAAGTGAACTAAAACTTATGAAAAAGTACCCAAAGGAACTTTTTTATAAAGGAAATCTTGAACTACTTAAGAGAAAAAAAATCTCTATTATAGGAAGCAGAAAACCAAATCAATATGCAAGAGAGTTGACTCACACATTAGCCTCCAAACTCTGTGCATCTGGAGCTTGTATAGTTAGTGGTGGAGCTATTGGAGTAGATGCCATAGCTCACAAAGCAGCAGGATTTAACAACACAATTATGGTAGCAGCTACAGGTTTAGATAAGAGATACCCAGCAGTTAACAAAAACATCATACAAAGCATAGAGCAAGATGGCTTGGTACTTAGTCAGTTCAGAGAGGGTACTCCATCTCAAAGATATAATTTTCCAATTAGAAATGAAGTGGTAGTAGCTCTTGGTGATGTGTTGGTAGTAACTTACGCAGATGCTAACTCTGGAACTATGAGAAGTATTGAGTACGCTTTAAAAATGAAAAAAGAGATATATGTATTGCCCCATAGATTAAATGAGAGTGAAGGTACAAATGCTTTGCTTAAAGAGAATAAAGCAAAGGCTATATATGACATAGACAAATTTATCTCAAAGCTTGGTCTTGGAGAAGTTGATAAAGTTAAAAATGATGAGTTTTTAGACTATTGCATCAAAAATCCAAATTATGATGATATTTTAGCTAAGTTTAGTGCTAAAGTTTTTGAGTATGAGTTATCTGGAAAGATAGAAGTTTTAAATGGACGGATAAAAGTTTTAGTATAAGTGGTTTAAATTATCAAGAACTAAAAAATTCTTGATAATTTTACTTTAGATGTTTACACTAAACCTTGTTCTATCATAGCATCTGCTACTTTTTTGAAACCTGCAATATTTGCACCTAAAACTAAGTTTGTAGGCTCTCCAAATTCTGCTGCAGTCTCACTAGCACTATCATAAATATTTTTCATAATTTGGTCTAGTTTTGCATCTACTTCTTCAAAAGTCCAGTTTACCATTGAAGCATTTTGTGCCATTTCCAATTGACTAACTGAAACACCACCAGCAGTTGCCGCTTTACCAGGACCATAACAGATTTTTGAATCTACGAAAAGATTAACAGCCTCAGGAGTTGATGGCATATTTGCACCTTCACTTATACAAAAACAACCGTTATCAAGAAGATTTTGAGCATCTTTAACATTTAATTCATTTTGAGTAGCACTTGGGAATGCTGCATAACAAGGAACTGAATAAACTCCATTGCAACCCTCTGGATACTCTTCTACTGGAGTATATTTTGCATTTGGTTTGCGTTTTGCATACTCAGTAAGTCTCTGTCTGCTTGATTCTTTTAACTCTTTTAAA
>Ga0193956_1000765_pt1 | contig 13789 bp, 10 predicted proteins | sample BB_7_MG_FD_140358 | JGI IMG/M metagenome (GOLD analysis project Ga0193956, IMG submission 140358) | Microbial mat bacterial communities from the Broadkill River, Lewes, Delaware, United States - BB_7_MG | ecosystem: Environmental > Aquatic > Freshwater > River > Microbial mats | place: USA...
TTATTGTTGGTAAAGTATTATTTATAAGTTTTTTTTGATTTTCCGTCATAATAAAAAAAGAATAAGTATTTAGAGTTGTGAATATTCCAAGAACAAGTATTGTTAATGAAAGTAACATTTTTATATTAAATATAATACTTGTATTTTTCATATGTAGTTATCTATTAAAATTATATGCAGAACATTTATTATTTTGTATATAATCCTCTATTTTGATTGCATCTTGAATAATATCAAACTCTATATTGTCAATTTTATTTTGCAATTTATTATCAATAAGATTTATATTGTATTTATCCAATGCCCAACTAACACCTTCTTCTTTAAGTCCCAGTCTTCTATCTTTTGTATCTAGTTGATTATTCATAGAATCAAGTAATACTCTATATATTGCAACATCAATTCTTTTCACCATTGATGTCAAAACATATCCTGGTGCTTGAGAGTTTTGATTTGAATCTACACCAATAGCAAATATTTTATTCTCTTTTGCTGCTTTGATGACACCTCTCCCTGTTCTATCTGAAGCATGAAATATGACATCTGCTTTTTGTGATATCATATCAAGAGCAATTTTTTTACCTTTTATTGGATTGTTAAATGCTTTGTAATCATCTCCTGTCATTTTGAGTAGTATTTTTATATTTGGATTAATATATTTTATACCTTGTATAAAACCACAAGCAAATCTACGAATAACAGGTATATCCATTCCTCCAACAAATCCAATTACATTTGATTTTGTTTTCATTGCTGCAATTGAACCCACTAAAAAAGAGCCTTCCTCTTCTTTAAAATTTATATTTAGTATGTTTTTTGCGTCATGTGCATTTCCATCAATGACTACAAATGTTTTATTTGGAAATTGTTTTGCTATTTTTTCAATGGGTTTAGAATATAAAAATCCTAATGCTATAATAGGATTATATCCCTCTTTTGCAGTTTTTGTAATGAGTTTTTCTTTATTGTACTTATATTCTTGAGATGAAAAAATAGGAACTTTTATTTTGTAAAGATTTTCAAAAGATTTTATCGCTTTTTCTCCTAATCCTACATAACTAGGATTACTTTTATCGATATTAACTTCCATTAAGATTGCAGGTTTATAAGCACACAATAGAGTTGTGGAGAAAGAAATTATTAAAAACAATTTTTTATATAACATACTTAACCTTGTGTCGTTTTTTAATATTTAATAAATAATATATCATATTATTTATTAAAATTAAGTTCGTTACAATGTTTTTAAATAAAAAATAAGTTAGTTTTGTTTTGCTCGTTTATTAATACGAACTAAGATTATACCAACAGCAGTAATAGCAACTATTACTCCTATTGTTTGTAATATAAATGATAAGCTTACAGGTTCACTCATATTTTACTTAACTACTTCTTCACATCTTTGACATAAAGCATCTTCTTCATTTGCTCTATATTTCCAACATCTTGGACATTTATGTTCACTAGCTTTATATATCTCAAAAGTTTTTCCATCAAGTTCAAAAGAACCTAAGTTCTCTTCCTCTTTTTGTTCTACTATTTTAGATACAACAAACCAATCTTCAGCAACAGTCGAATCAAGCGATAAAACCTCTTCACTATTTGTATATATAACTAACTCTAAAGTTGACTTGATAACTTTTTCTTTGTTAAGTTTATCTTTTATCTCTTGGAATTTACTTTTTGCATTTAATAAATATTCTTCATTGATATCTAAAGTAATTTTTGGAATTACATATTTTGTCATATCAAAAATTGACTCTACTCCATCAGTTATAACTTTTGGTGCATATTTGATTAGCTCATCCATTGTATATGTTAAGATTGGAGCAAGAGTAGTTATCAATGCACGTGCTATCATTGCCATAGCACTTTGACTTGCAACTCTTGTATCTGAATTTTTACCATCACAGTACATTTTGTCTTTACAAATATCAATATAGATGTTTGATAATTCAGCTACTAAGAAGTGATTTAATTTATTTAATCCTCTTGAGTAATCATTTTGTTTGAACGAATCATCAACTTCTTTAAATGTTTTTTGTGCTTTATCTAAAATCCACAAATCCATAGTTGCCATTTTTTCTAAGCCACAAATCTCTTCTAACTCATGAACATTTCCAAGTAAGATTTTACCTGTGTTTCTGATTTTTCTGTATTGTTCTGCCATTTGTTTTAAGATACCATCAGAGATTTTTAAATCTGATTGATAATCACTCATAGCAACCCACATTCTTAATATCTCTCCACCGTATTGTTTTAACACCTTATCAGGTGCCATAACATTACCTTTTGATTTTGACATCTTTTCGCCCTTAGCATCCACAGTAAAACCATGAGTTAAAATAGACTTATAAGGTGCTATTTCAGATGAAGCAAGCGATGTTAATAATGAAGATTGGAACCAACCTCTATGTTGATCAGAACCCTCAAGATACATATCTGCTGGATAAGTTCCTGCATCATAGTTTCTACTTCTTAAAACTGCATTTTGTGTAGAACCAGAATCAAACCAAACATCAAGGATATCCATAGTTTTTTCTAAATCCTCAGGGTTTAGTCCACTTCCTGGATATAACAATTCACTAATTTCTAAGTCATACCAAGCATCTGCACCTTTTTGTTCAAAAATCATAGCTACATAGTTAAGTACTTGCTCATCATAAACTATCTCATCTGTTAGTTTATTTCTAAAGAATGCAATTGGAACACCCCAATCTCTTTGTCTTGAGATACACCAGTCTGGTCGACCCTCTATCATAGTTTTTAATCTATTTCTACCATGTTCTGGATAAAATTTAACATCTTCAATTGCATCAAGAGCATTTTGTCTTAATGTTTGACCTTTTTTACCATAAGGTGCATCCATAGAGATAAACCATTGTTTAGTTGCTCTAAAAATAACTGGCTTATGTGTTCTCCAACAGTGTGGATAAGAGTGAGTTATATCTACTCTTTTTAAAAGTGCATCACCTAAAAGTTCTAGTATTCTATCATTTGCTTTAAATACATTTACATTTAAAAACTCTTCTGGATTTGGAAGTAAATTTTCTCTTACAATTGTATTATCATAAGCTCCATTTGCACCAACTGGCATGATCACATCAAGACCATATTTTAAACCAACTTTATAATCATCCTCACCATGTCCAGGAGCTGTATGAACTGCACCAGTACCTGCTGTCATCTCTACATGCTCACCTAAAACAATCTTAGATTCTCTTCCATTTAATGGATTGATTGCATGAGTGTTTTCTAAAGTTTTTGGATCAATATTTTCAACAATATCACCTTTGATTACTTCATCTGCAATTAAACTAGAGTATAACTCTTTTGCAACGATAAACCCATCACTTGTTTTTACATATTCCTCTTCACCATTTAGTGCAATTCCTGTATTTGCAGGAAGTGTCCAAGGTGTTGTAGTCCAGATAATTACACTTGCATCTAGCTCTTTTAATTTAAAGGCAACAAATATTGATGGAGATACTTTGTCTTCATATTCAACTTCAGCTTCAGCAAGTGCAGTTTGTGCCGCCCATGACCAATATACAGGTTTGCTTCTTTGTATCAATAAACCTTGTTTTGCAATAGCAATAAGTTCTCTATAGATATTTGCTTCAAATTTAAAATCCATAGTTAAATATGGTTTATCCCAATCAGCAATGATACCTAATTGTTTAAATTCATCTCTTTGAATATCTATAAATTTAGTAGCATGATTTCTACACAATTCTCTAAGTTTTGATTTTGGTAGTTCTTTTTTCTTTTTCCCACCAATTTTTTCTTCAACTTTTTGTTCAATTGGTAGTCCATGACAATCCCAACCTGGAGTGTATCTGATCGATTTTCCATCAAAATAATTATACTTAATGATGATATCTTTAAGAACTTTATTTAATGCATGACCAATGTGTGTATTTCCATTTGCATATGGAGGACCATCATGTAAAGTAAAGCTTTCACAACCTTTTCGGTTAGCTTTCATTTTGTCATAAACTTTTTGCTCATCCCAAAGTTTGTATTGCTTTGGTTCATTGTGTGGTAAGCTTCCTCTCATTGGGAAAGCTGTTTTTGGTAATTGTAGTGTATCTTTATAATCTACTGTTTGTGTTGTTTCAGCCATAGTGTATAATATCCTGTAATCTAAAATAAGCTCGATTGTATCTAAAAAATATTTAAAAAAATATTTTAGCGTAAGATAGTGTTTATTATAGAGCATTATTTATATCTATTTATTAGTCTTTATATGAGGTGTTGTTATCTTTTCTCTTTAAGCATATTTGTTGTATTATCATTATAATAAAGTAGGAGAGTTGCTATGTCATTTCATCTTGAAGATTTATCAAAACTAGATTTAAACTTACTCAATTTATTAACAGATCATTTACCTGATATGCTATGGATTAAAGATCTGGATGGTACATATATTTATGTAAATAAAGCTATTTGTGATGGACTCTTAATGGCTAAAGATACAAATGAACCAATTGGAAAATCTGATGTCTTTTTTGCATTAAGAGAAAGAGAAAAACACAAAGAAAACCCTCATTGGCATACCTTTGGTGAGCTTTGTTTTAATAGTGACCAAGTTGCAATAGATGCAAATAAAGCGATGAAATTTGAAGAGTATGGAAATGTAAAAGGTAAATTACTTTACTTAGAAGTAAACAAAGCACCTTTTTATGATAAAGATGGAAATATTATAGGAACAGTAGGCTCGGGTAGAGATATTACGGAGCTTAAAAAGACACAATTTAAATTATCAGAACAAGCACAAATTATAGAGCAAATTCATGACTGTATTATTACTACGGATGTTAATGGTGAAATTGTTAGTTGGAATAAGAGTGCTGAAAAGTTGTTTCATTATAATACTGACGAAGCAATATCTAAGAATATTGATCTTTTATTTACCAAAGAAGATCATATGATTATGAGAGGATGTAAGGAAGAGCTTTTTAAAAATGATGAACATCATCTAAAAATAAGTTTTTTATCCAAATCAAATGAAGTTATTATTACAGATTTAACATTATCTCTTTTAAAAGGCAGTAATGAAGAAGTAATACGAATTATTTATTATATAAAAGATATTACTGATAAAGAAAAGCTAAATAATGAAGTAAAAATACAAGAAAGAATTATTACAGATCAAGCACATCATGTATCTATGGGTGAGATGATTGGAAACATAGCACATCAGTGGAGACAACCATTATCTGTAATATCAACAGCATCAACGGGTTTATTGGTTCAAAAAGAGATGGATATACTTACTGATGAAATTTTTGAAAATTCATGTAATGCTATAAATGAAAATGCTCAATACCTATCAAATACTATTGATGATTTTAGAAATTTTATAAAAAGTGATAGGATAAAGAAACCCTTTAAATTATGTGTTGTAATTGATAGTTTTCTTAAGTTGTTGGATGGAATAGTAAAAAACCATGATATACATATAGTTTTGGATTTACAAAAAGATATTGAAATAAGTGGTTTTGAAAATGAATTAATACAATGTTTAATCAACATATTTAATAATGCAAAAGATGCTATGCTTGAAAATAATATTGAAAAAAAGTATTTTTTTGTTTCAAATTTTATTTATGATAATACTGTAGTAATATTACTAAAAGACAATGCAAAAGGGATTCCTCAATCGATACTAACTAAAATATTTGATCCTTATTTTACAACAAAGCATAAAAGTAACGGTACAGGGCTTGGATTACATATGACTTACAATATGATTACTGGTGGAATGGATGGCGATATAAAAGTTAAGAATACAAATTATGTTTATAAAGATGAAGATTTGACTGGTGCTGAATTTACTATCTCCTTACCTCTATAAGTTTTATAAAAATAAATGTCAACATTAATAGCCGTACTTTCAATCTATATTTTTATATTAATAGGTTTTCTAGCAAAAAGAATTTTTAAAGAAGATATCAACGAAAAAACACTTATTCTGATATCTATTTATTTTTTGCAACCTATCTTAACCTTTTGGGGATTGACAAGAAGTAAGATAGACTATAATCTTATCTTTACACCATTTTTATATTTTATTATTATTGGTATCTCTTTAATCATTTTATTATTTGTTGGAAAAAGTTTATTTGAAGATGAGAAAGACAGGTCTATATTTATAGCTGGTTCTTTAATAGGAAATACTGGAAATATTGGAATACCTCTTGGTATTGCACTCTTTGGGGAGATGAGTGTCCCTTATACAAGTATAATAAATATTGCAAATTTATTTTTTATATATACTTTTGGCATCTATTTTTATGCAAAAAGTTCTTTTAATTTAAATGATGCTTTAACTAAAATGCTTCGTATACCAATATTATGGTTTGCATTGTTAGCTTTATTTTTTAATTATATGCAGTTTCCAATTCACGCCGAAATCAATAAAATTTTACAAATGGGTGCTTATGCGGCAATTGTTCTACAGCTTATTATATTTGGTGTGTATTTAGGAAAAACACAGATAAAATCGCAAAATTATAAATTGAGTTTGAGTGTTAGTTTTGTAAAACTAATAGTTGTACCTATTGTTGGATTGCTAGTGATATCAATGTCTTCATTACCAAATGATATTGCAACTATTTTGATGGTATCTTTACTTGTACCACTTGCTGTTACAAATGTAAATATTTCCGCACTTTATAATTGTAAACCTTATGATGTAACAGCTGTTGTTTTTGTAAGTACCGTATGTTTCTTGATACTGATATATTTTGATTTAGAAATATTAAAATATATATTTTAATTTTTTAGTAAGTCACTACCCACAACATTATACGTAATATTGTCAATATTATCACTAGTTTTAACACCACCAATAGCCCCAACAGGATGTATAGATATTTTTGCTAAGTATGAGATATTGTCTCCTAAGATATTTGGTACATCTTTTGTAACAGTATTTCTATAAGCTCCTAGTCCTATATAGTCTAAGTCTAATTGATTTGCTTCTAGTATCTCAAGTTCATTGTGTGTGGAGAGTCCAATAGTTTTATTTGGATATTTTTTTCGTATAAATTTTAGTGTATTTTCTTTTGTTGTTGATATTTTTCCTAATATATGAGATATATCTTCTTGCCCTAGGTGTAAACCATCTGCAAATTCTAAAAGTTCTAATTTATCATTAATAATTATAGGTATATTAGTATTTTCTTTTAAAAAAAGTATATTTTTTTTTTGGATATCAATAGAGTTTATTTTATCACGATATTGAATGTAAACAGTATCAAACTTTTTACAAATATTTAAGAAATCTTGGAGTGAGATATCAAACTTTTGTAAAGTTTGATAGTCACATAGTGCATATATTTTATTTGATGATAACACTTTAGAAATGTTACGCTACATCTTTGTAAAATAATTTAAGAAGATCGTGAAGTGTTTTTTTCATTGTATTTCTTTCTACAACCATATCTATACTTCCATGTTCTAGTAAAAATTCTGCTTTTTGGAAACCTTCTGGTAAATCTTTACCAATAGTTTGCTTAATTACACGTGCTCCAGCAAATCCAACTAATGCTCCTGGTTCTGCCATGATAATATCACCTAAGAATGCAAATGAAGCAGATACTCCTCCAAAAGTAGGGTCTGTTAAAATTGAGATGAATGGTAGTCCCATATTGTCAAGTTTTCGTAATGCTGCTGAAGTTTTTGCCATTTGCATTAAAGAGAAAGTACTCTCTTGCATTCTAGCCCCTCCACTTGCACTTACAATAATCACACCTTGTTTTTTCTCCATAGCTCTATTACAAGCTCTTACAATCTTTTCACCCTCAACAGAACCTAAACTTCCACCTAAGAATGAAAAGTCAAATACTACAAGTTGAACTGGAACACCATCAATAGTACATTCTCCAGAGACGATAGCTGATGTTTTACCAGTTTTATGTAAGGCTTCCTCTAGTCTTTTTTGATATGACTTACTATCAACAAATTGTAGTGGGTCTGTTGGATGCAGTTCACTATCATATTCAACAAAGCTATCTTTGTCAGATATAAGATCAATTCTTCTTTTTGCTCCAATTCTCATATGAAAATTACATTTTGGACAGATATGATTTAAGTTTTCAACTTCTTTAAAGAACATCAATGATTCACAAGATGGACATTTTACCCAGTGACTTTGACTCTCTATAGCCTTTGAATCTCCTTTCAAATCTTCTTGTTTTTGTATTATTTCTGCTTTTATTTTATTAAAAAAGTCTTTTAGTTTTAAATCCATTTAAAAATCCTTATATTTTATGGCGTATTGTATCATAAATTGACTTTTAATTATTTTATAAGGATATATAATAAAAAAAGGGAACAATTAGTTACACTAATTGTTCCCTTTTTAGGTATGAAATTTATCTATTATTATAAGTTTTTAAACAACTCTAATTGGTCTAGTTGTTCCCATGGATAGTCAGGTTGTCCAACTTGTCCTCTTGCTGCTACATCTGCATAAAGGAATGTATCAACACTTGGTTTATCAAGTGCAAACTTTTTTGTAATCCAATTTGGAGTTAATGGAAAATTGTCCATTACAAATGTAGATAACTCATCATCATTTAGTTTTGTAAATGTACCATAAGTGTCAACTGCAACTGAAGTAGGTCGCGCTACACCAATAGCATATGAAAGTTGAACTACACATTTTGTAGCAAGTCCAGCCGCAACAACATGCTTAGCAATATATCTTGCTGCATAAAGTCCACTTCTATCAACTTTTGTATAATCTTTACTTGATTGTGCTCCACCACCTATTGGTGAGTATCCTCCAAAACTATCAACGATAAGTTTTCGTCCTGTTAATCCACTATCATGTAATGAACTATGAGATACATATTTTCCTGTAGGATTGATATGAATGATACAATCATTTTTGTCATATAAATCTTCTGGTAAACCAGCATCATCAATTAACCCTTGGATTAGTGCTCTTACTGTTGCAATATCCATACTTGCTACACAAGGAGCAGATACAACAATAGTGTTGATCTTTTGTGGTTGACTTTTTTCAAAGTTTTCTTTACATACGTAGTCCATAGTAACTTGAGTTTTAATATCAACACCAAGCTCTTGTGGATTTGCTAAAGCATATTTATAAACTTTTTCCATAAGTACTCTTGCATATGTTAAAGCACTTGGCATAAAGTGTTCAGTTTCGCAATCCGCGTAACCAAACATAATACCTTGATCTCCTGCACCTGTTTCACCATCTTCTTGATCAACACCTTGGTTGATGTCTGGAGATTGTGAGTTAAGTAAAACTTGAACATCTACATCTTCAGGATGAAGACACTCTTGTTTTGAAAAGTATGGATTACCGTTGTAACCAATTTTTGCTAATGCATCATGAACCATTTGTTGGTAGTCTTCTGTTGTAGCTTTTGTGTGAGAAGTAACTTCTCCCCCAATTACAACGTGTTTACCTGCAACGAATACTTCACTTGCAACTCTTGATTTAGAATCACCTATGATTAATTTATCAACGATTGTATCTGATATAATATCTGCACATTTATCTGGGTGACCTGGGCTTACTACTTCACTAGTAAATAAGTAATGTTGTTTGTTTTCCATTTTTGTTTTCCATTTCTTTGTTTTCCGCTAAAATAGAAGATTTTGTTTAGTATTGCTAGGCAATTGCAAACGAAACTTCGTTTCAACTTGTTTTCCATCTTTTTGTTGTCCATTTTTGTTTTCCATCTTTTATTAAGATTAAGAAAAATAAAATTTTTAATTAAAGTATGAATTTTTTACATTTTGTAAAAAGTGAGTAATTTTATCGAAAGTTTCTGTAGAATAAATAAAATAAGTTATGTAGTTTTAAATATTGTCTATGATAATACTTAAAACTATAAAAAAGTATTATCACGTTTAATTTGTCTAGTTAAAGTTACTCAACCGTGACACTTTTAGCTAGGTTTCTAGGCATATCTACATCATTTCCAAGTCTTACACTTATTTCCATTGATAAAAGTTGAAGTACAACTAACATCTCAAAAAATTCAAGCATATAGTGATCTGTTCTTTTTGTTTTGATAAAGTCATCTGCTAGTTCAAATGCGTTTGGACTAATTGCACATATTGTACTATCTCTAGCACTTAGCTCCTCTACATTTGACTTGATTTTATCATATAATAAGTGCTGAGGCATAAGAGCTATTGTAAATAGTTCTGGATCAGCCAACGCTATAGGTCCATGTTTCATTTCACCAGCTGGATAACCCTCAGCATGAAGATAACTTATCTCTTTTAGTTTAAGTGCACCCTCAAGTGCTAATGGAAAGAATACATCCCGACCTATAAAGAAAAAACCATGTCCATGAAGATATCTTTTTGATAGTCTTTTACATTTTTCAAAAATAGCATCATCTACTTTAAGTGATAAAGGCACTTCTCTTAGTGTATGCAACTCATATTGTAAAGTTTTTTGATCAATTGTCTCTTTGTGTTTTGCAAAATATAGTGCCATCATCCATAAAACCGTAACTTGTGTTGAAAAAGCTTTTGTACTTGCAACTCCTTTTTCAATTCCTGCACGCGTTAAAATAGTAGCATTTGCAACTCTTGTCATAGAGCTATTATCTACATTACAAACAACAATTGACTTTAGTCCTGCTTCTTTTGCCATCTTTAAGGCTTCAAGTGTATCTGCTGTTTCTCCACTTTGTGAGATAACTATAAAAAGAGTATCAGGAGTAAGAAGTGGTTCTTTATACCTAAATTCACTAGCTATTTCAACACTACATCTAACTTTTGCTAATCTTTCAAACAAATAACTAGCAGCTAAACCTGCATGATACGAAGTACCACAAGCACAAATTTTGATCTCATTTATCCCATCAATTATACTAGCATCTACTTCATCAAATGATATGCTATCATCATTGATACGTCCTAGCATAGAATCAATCACAACATCAGATTGTTCATGTATCTCTTTTTCCATAAAAAATCTATAACCATTTTTTTGTGCTTGTTGTTTTGAAGTAGGTAAAGTAGTCCACGAAACTTCCTCACTAAAGGTTAATTTTCCATTTTGAGCAACTCCCCAAACTCCATCTTCAAGATATGCGACATCAGAAGCAAGTCCAATTAAAGGAGAATCAGAAGACGCAAATAATATCTCATCTTCATTTTTTCCAATAGCTATAGCCATTGGGGAACCATGCTTCATAAAGTATATTGTTTCTGGCTCACTTTTTGTAATCAGTAGTATAGAATATGCACCATCAAGCCTATTTACAGTTAATTCAAATGATTTCTTTGCATCTTTGTATTGATTAAAATAGTATTCAAAAAGATGAACTACAACTTCTGTATCTGTTTGAGATAAAAATTTATGACCATTTAATATTAGCTCATCTTTTAACTCTTTGTAATTTTCAATGATACCATTATGTACAACGTAAGAGTATTCTCCTAAGTGAGGGTGTGCATTTAGTTCTGTTGGTTTTCCATGTGTTGCCCATCTTGTATGTCCAATTCCTATAGAAAATTTATTTGATTCTTGTCCTTCATAGTACTGACTTACTTTTTCATCTAAATTATTTATTTTTCCTACTGCTTTAAATACATCTATTTGTTCATCTTCTAGTATTGCAATTCCAGCACTATCATAACCTCTATATTCTAACTCTCTTAATCCGTCTATTAATATTTCACTTGTATTTCTTTTACCAATATATCCAACTATTCCACACATATATCTACCTCAATAATTTATTATAATTTTGCTATTATATCCAATGATATGAAATAATATAATTAAATTAAAAAAGATATAAATATTGTAAATAAAAAGTTAGTAGTTTAGCAAATGTTATACTTGACAAAAAGGACAAATATATATATAATTATCCTTATACAAAAGGACAAAAATGAAAAATATATTTAAACGTCTAATTACAGACTTTATTGAAAAAGATATGAAAAATATACTTTCACGAAAATTTAATATACCCTTAGAATCAAAAAAAATCATCTCTTTAATAGGAGTAAGAAGAAGTGGCAAGAGTTCACTACTTTTTGATACTATTAATAAACTCCGAATTAATATAGAAAGAGAAAATATCATATATTTAAATTTTGAAGATGATAGACTTTATCCACTTGAACTTTCATCTTTGGATTTGATACTTGAAAGTTATTATGAGCTATATCCAAAAAAAAGAGATGAAAAAATATACCTATTTTTAGATGAAGTTCAAGTTGTAAATAATTGGGAAGTATATGTAAGAAGAATATATGACAATGAAAATATACAAATATACATAACAGGCTCTAGTGCAAAACTACTTTCAACTGAGATAGCAACAAGTTTGCGAGGTAGAACTATCACTTATGAGATATTTCCTTTCTCTTTTAAAGAATATTTAGAATACAAAGATATAAATGTAAACTTGAACTCTTCAAAATCACTAAGTTTTATAAACAATGAACTAAACAATTATCTTTTTGATGGAGGTTTCGCTGAAACTATTGGGGAAGAAAATAGTATCTCTAGAAAAATACTAAGTGACTATCTAGAACTCATAGTTTATAAAGATATAGTTGATAGACACAATATCACAAATAGAAGTTTGCTAAAAAGTTTAAATAAATATTGTTTTACAAATATTGCTACACTAGTGAGTTTTACAAAACTATACAATGAGTTCAAATCTCAAGGCTTCAAACTAAGTAAAGATACTATATTTAACTATTTATCACATTTAGAAGATGCTTATGCAATTTTCACCCTGCCTATTTATAGAAACTCAGTAAAACAGGAACAAAGAAATCCTAAAAAAGTATATGCTATTGACAATGGATTTAAAAAGATATATGACTATGCTATTGATAAAGATATCAGTAAACTATATGAAAATATTGTTTTTTTGCATTTACGAAGAAAGACCAAAGACCTATACTATTTTAAACAAAAACAAGAGGTTGATTTTTATGCAAGAGTTGAGGGGAAAGAGTATCTTGTAAATGTAAGTTATATAATAGAAGATGAAAAGACAAGAAAAAGAGAGATAGATGGACTTCTTGAAGCGATGGAGTATTTTAAACTTGATATTGCTTATCTTATAACAAAAGATGAAGATAGTATTGTGCAAATAGAAGATAAAAAGATTTATATAGAGCCATTGTATAAGTATCTTTTGAAAGATGAGTTTTAGTATGAAAGATAAATATTACAATATGCAATACTTTTTAATAAGTCAAAATTTATATGTTAGTATAGATAAAAACTATAAGGTTGTCTAAGATGGATACTCAAAATATCAAAGATAAGATATATACTATACGAGGTATACAAGTTATGATAGACAAGGATTTAGCAGAACTTTATCAAGTAGAAACTAAAGTGTTTAATCAAGCAGTTAAAAGAAATATTGAAAGATTTCCTGAAAACTTTAGATTTCAATTAACAAATGATGAGTATAAAAACTTGAGGTCACAAATTGTGACCTCAAGTTTGGATGATTCTTTAAGGTCACAAATTGTGACCTTAGAAAGTCAAAGAGGAAAGCATACTAAGTATTTGCCTTTTGTCTTTACAGAACAAGGTGTCGCGATGCTTAGTGCGGTTCTGCGAAGTACTATAGCTATACAAGTAAGTATCAAGATAATAGATACTTTTGTACAGATGAAAAAACTTATATCCCAAAATAGTTTGATATACCAAAGATTGGACTTGATAGAACAAAAACAGTATAAAACTGATGATAAAGTTGATATGATATTAAATGCTATAGAAGATAAATCCATAAAA
>Ga0193956_1000768_pt1 | contig 13769 bp, 13 predicted proteins | sample BB_7_MG_FD_140358 | JGI IMG/M metagenome (GOLD analysis project Ga0193956, IMG submission 140358) | Microbial mat bacterial communities from the Broadkill River, Lewes, Delaware, United States - BB_7_MG | ecosystem: Environmental > Aquatic > Freshwater > River > Microbial mats | place: USA...
ACATTAGATACTTAGGTTCTTGTTCTGGATGTTCGTCTGGATCTACAGGAACATTATACGCTATTGAATCGGTATTACAACAAAAAATTGATGAAAATTTAAGAGTTTTACCAATTTAATTTTTATTAAATATATACAATTATTAAAAAAGGCCTATGTATTATGCATAGGCCTTTTTTTATTGTTAGAAATTGCTTTTTAATTATGTAGGCTTTGAAAAATAGTATCCTTGGAATTTATTGATTCCTAAAGCTTTTACCGTATCATAAATCTCTTTGGTACTTACATGCTCTGCAATTACATCAATATCTGCTTCATTTGCAAAGTTTATAATATTTTTAGCAACTAAATATGAAAGTTTGTCACTATTAATTGTACTGATTATACTTCCATCTATTTTAATAGCATCAGCTTTTATTTTTGCTAGATAAATAAAGTTTGAATAACCACTACCAAAATCATCGATATATATTTTATATCCTAGTTCTTTAAGCTCTATAATTGTTTTGGTTGTATTCTCATAATTTATTATTTCATCTGTTTCAACTATTTCTAATGCTATTCTTGATGAAATATCTTTTTGTTTTGAATAGGATTTTAGAATATTAATTATCGATTCATTTTGTAAATCTTGTGGTGATAAATTTAATGAAATTAATAAATCTAAGTCACAGCCATCTAATTTATTATATATAATTTTTAGAAGCTCTTTTGTAAGTTTTGTAGCTATGAAAGTATCTTTTATTGTAGCAATAAATTTTTCAGGTAAATATATTTGGCCATTTTTTATAATTCTAATTAACGCTTCATAATGTTTTGTTTGTGAATTTTCACTTTCATTAATTATCTCTTGATAATAACAAACTACCATATCATTTTGAATAGCTTCTTCAATTTCACCAATAGTTAAGAATTGTTCATCTTCTTTTTTCTCTTGATATATTTCTATTGCATTTCTACCTTTATTTTTAGCATTATACAGTGCTATATCTGCTAATTTAAATGCAGAAACAAAATTTCTTTGATTATGAGGTAATAAATTTACACCTATAGAAATAGTTATTGGAATTTCTTCATTATTTGATATTTTGAATTGTTTATTTTTAAAAGAATCATGGATTTTGTTAATAAGATTTATTGAAAATTCATCATCTTTTTCATCTTTTCTTATCAATAAGCAAAATTCTTCTCCTCCATATCTTATAAAAATATCTTTGTTGCTTCTTATTTGATTTTTTATAGTTTTTGTAATTTGTATTAAAATATCATCACCTACAATATGACCATATGTATCATTGACTTTTTTAAAATAATCAACATCAATAGCACAAAGTACATATTTTTTTAAATCTAAAAACATTTCATAATCTTGTAAATAGTTTCTTGAATAAATACCTGTTAATCTATCAATATAGGATATCTTTTTAGCCATATAGAATTTAAATGTTTGATATAACAAGATTATAAATAAAAATAAAATCAAAAGCCAAAGTGAAATTAAAAATATTTTAATTAAAAAAATAGTTGAAGAAATTTCATCAATTTTTTTTATAGAAAAATCAAGGGCAAAAATAATTGTTTGGTCTTCAATAACAATTGGTTTTAAATAAGTAATAAATAATTCATCTAAAAAATCATGTTTTATTAATGTGGATTTTTTAGTATTGTATGCATCTATCCATGTTTGTGAATCAACATCAAATTTTTCATTTAATTTAGCTTTTTCATCACCTTTTGAGGCATCAGCAATAAATCTAAAAGAAGCATTCTTATCCATATAAAGTAAGTATGCATATTTAATATTTTTTGTTTTTAATGTCTGAATTTTTTTATCTAATAATTCAAAAAAATGGTGTTTTTTATTAATAATATTCTCTTTTGTTAATAAATCGAATTCTTCTTTATTTTTAAGTATTATTTCTTTTATTTCATTAGAAGTATTATCTATAATTTCAAATACATCATTTGTAGAAATTTCTAAAATTTTTGACTTGACATTTTTTTCAATATATAAAGTTGAAAAATATGAAATACAAATTATTATTAAAATCGTGAGTAAAAAGCTAAAGTATAAATAAAACCTATTTTTTAGTACCGGTTTAAATATCATCTCTAGTCCAAGAATTTCAAATAATCTTCAGGTATTTTTAAACCTAGTGATTTTGCTTTTTTTGAAGATATTTTTACATTAGGGCGACTTTTAAACCAATAAAATGCCCCAAATATATTTTTATTATTTTTGAAAGTGTGCTTGTCATCTGTAAAGATGATTTTATTTTTATGGATACAATTATTTATATCAACATTTGAGCCTTTTTTGATATATATAAAATCTGCATTATTACAATTTTTTTCTATAGTCAAATTTTTAGAAAAATAAAATATAAGTTTTTCTTCTGCCCCAGAAATAAATATTTTAGGTTTATCAATAAATGTAGTAGCTATTTGTGAAACTATTTTTGCTTCTAGTTCTTGAATATTGGATGAACTTTGTACAAAATAGATATTTTTAGAAAAAAGTGGAAATAAACTTATCAATAAAATAATAAATATTTTCATTAAAAAGTCCATTTTATACTTGCAGTATATGATCTAGTACTATTTGATAATTTAAATAACGACATATCTGTAAAGTTAGTATAAACAACATCCATATCATCATCTAAAATATTATTTGCTTTAAGATTAAGCTCTAAATCTCTTGTTATTTTGTAGTTAAGTCCTAGAGATAAATTAAAACTATCTTTTACTTTTAACTGTTTATCATATTTATATTTTTGTTTATAAATTAATTCTTCATAAAAATTAAAATCATGAAATATTTGGTATGCTCTTATTGTTCCACCACTTCTTGGACTTCTATAGTTATTAATCGAGTTAATATAACTATAATAATTTAAATCAATTTTATTGTTTGGCGTAAAGTATTTTTTATAAGATAATGAGAAACCTTTAGCATCAAAATTACCATTGTAATTTATGTATCCAGCTTTATTTGTGTCTAAAATTATCATATCTTTTATATTTAGATAATTTAAAAATAAAGAAATTTTTTCTTCTTCATCTCCATAGTTTACTTCAAAAGTTAAAATATCTTTATCTTCATTTTTTAAATCTTTATCCTCTTTTGTTGCATAATCAATTTCCATCATAGAAGGTGGTGTAAATGTTTTTGTTGCAAAAAATTTTAAATTTAGTTTTTCATTTATAGATGAGATGTAACCAATTCGTGAAGTTAAAAAGTTTATATCTTTAAATTCATTATTTTTTATATATTTGTCATATTTTAAATTTCCAATTAAGATATTTGAATCATTAAGATAATAAGAATGTTCACTTGATAGGGTATAAATTGTTTCTTGTTTTATATTTGATAAACTTACATTATTCTGTGTTGAATTGTCTAAATATACCACATCTCTTGAATTTGTTTTATAACTTTTATGCTTTACTGCCCCTGCAAGAAATAATGAATAATCGTTAAACTCAAAAATATTTGAAATACCAAGGTCATATTTTTTTAGAGTTAAATTTTCATTTACCTCTTTAGGCATAGTTGTATTTAAAGAGGTAAAATCAATAATTGGAGCAAGTAATATTCCTTCTTCATTTTTGTCAAAAGATTTTTTAGTACTTTGATTGAAACTTAGATATATTTTCCCATTTGAGTCATTGAAACTTTTGGCAAGTTCTAGAAAATATTCTTTATTGCTACTTTGTGAAGAATCAAGTACTGAATCTGTTGATAAAGATATAAAATTATCTTTTTTTAATTGTGCAAAACCTCCACTTAGTTTATAATCATCTTTTCTATAGGCAAAATATCCATATTCATTTTTTGAATTATTTTCTACTGCTCCATTATTTAATTTAAATGTAGGTTTATCAATTTTAGAGCTATTAAGCATTAAAAGTAAAGAAGACTCCTCAAGTTCGTTTGCTACAACGATAGAACTAGAATAAGAACCAAAACTAGAGATACTATTTTTTAAAATACTTCCGTTTATTGTATATGGTTTTTTTGTATAAAGTTTTACTGTTAATTTCGCTGGTTCATTCCCTAAAAGTAAAGTACTCTCTCCATAATAAGCCTCAATATGACTAATGTGTTCTAATGGATAATCAGCAAACATCAACCAAGGAGAAAGGGTTTGAACTGAACTTACTTCTTGATCATCTATATAAACTCTCATTGAAGTACTAGTACTATTAGGATTTCCTGCATATGTTAGATTTGATACACCATAAAAATTTGTTTGCATTGATATTTTAGGTAGAGTTTTTAAAACATCTTTTAATACAGTGGCATTCATCATTTCTAAGTCTTGTTGTGTATAAGTTACAATATGACCTAAAGATTCTTTTTTTGTTTTTTCTGAAATAAGATTAGAAGTAGCTAGTTTATATTTGTCTAAAAGTAATTGTAAATCTTGGGAGAAGAGTATTTTTGTAAAAATTAAAAATACTAAAAAAAACTTCATAAAAAAACCTTAAATAAAAATCAAATTGGATTGTACTTTATTGTTTCTTAATATGTTATAATCCTATATTATATTACCTAAGGAGGTATTATTTATGACAGCACAGGATAAAGAGTTAGCTCAATTACATGATACAATTGTTGATGATGTAAATTCACTTGTAAATAAATATATGTCTATTGTAGGATGGGATGTTCCTGAAAATGATGAAGATGCAGCGAAAAGTAAAATAATTAATATTATAAAAGATGCAATAACTGATATTGAAAATGAAGATAAATAAAATATAAATGCTAAAGATTATACTTCGAGCTGTAATATCTTTATTTATTATAGGTTGTTTGATTGGAATATTTCATAAATATGATTTATTTTTATGTATCTTTTTATCTATATATTTAGTATATAAATTCTATAGAGAAATAAAAATACATTCAATAAATACTAAAGTAGTATTACTTTTCTTCGGTACTTTACTTAGTGGCTTTTTAGGCGTGCTTGCTGAATTATGGGGCATAGAAAATGGATATTGGTTATATCATGGTTTGAGTGATAATAGACAGTTCCCATATTGGTTACCTCTTGCTTGGGGTTTAACATTTATGTTCTTTTATCAAATTGAAGAATCAATTTTAAAAAAAGGGTTTATTAAGTCTTTTAAAATAAAGTTTTTAATGGTTTTACTATTATCAGCTACTTTACCAACTTGGGGTGAAATTATTACTATTTATTTGGGAGTATGGACCTATACTTGGCCATTACAATTTTTTAAAGTTCCATTATTAGCAATATTTTTATTAGTAGCTTTTCATACATCTATTTTTCTATTTTTTACATTTATTTGTAAAAGGTTTAATATTTATAATCTAGTTTTTAATAATATAAAAAACAAGCATATTTAAAATTCTTTTAAATAAATTACTCTTCTTTTAACTAATATCACTTGTGTTATAATATCAACTTTATTTTAGGCTACATTATAATACAGGGAATCAAATGTCAAATCAAAACAATCAAATTTTAAAAAATACAAATGCACAAATTCTAGATGAGTTCAATGCTTCAATTATGTTCGATAAAGAACTTTATGCTCAAGATATAAAAGGTTCAATTGCACATTCACAGATGCTTAGTGAACAAGGAATCATAACAAGTTCTGAACAAGAAGCAATTGAGAGAGGTCTTTTACAGGTTAAAGAAGAGATAGAAAGTGGAGAATTTAAATTTTCATTAGCTTATGAAGATATTCATATGGCAGTTGAAAATAGACTTACTGAAATAGTAGGTGAGCCAGGGAAAAGACTTCATACAGCAAGAAGTAGAAATGATCAAGTAGCAACTGATTTTAGACTTTATGTTCAAGATAAATCAGTAAGTATAAAAGAGCAATTAAAAGAGTTAGTAGAAACTTTTGTAAATGTTGCAGGAAAACATACGACTACCTTGATTCCAGGTATGACACACTTACAACATGCACAGCCACTTAATTTTGGTTATCATTTATTAGCTTATGCAAATATGTTTAAAAGAGATTTTGAAAGATTTGAAAGCTCATACGAAAGAAACAATTATTCACCACTTGGAAGTGCTGCTCTTGCTGGAACTCCACATGATATAAACAGAGATTCTACTTCTCAAAAATTAGGATTTACTTCACCTACAATTCATGCAATGGATACAGTTTCTGACAGAGACTTTGCACTTGAAATTTTATTTAATATTTCAACTTGTATGATGCATATTAGTAGAATTTCTGAAGAACTTATTTTATGGTCATCTTATGAATTCCAATTTGTAAGAATGTCTGATGAGTATGCAACAACAAGTTCAATTATGCCACAAAAGAAAAACCCAGATGTACCAGAACTTTTAAGAGGAAAAACAGGAAGAGTTTATGGAAATCTTATTTCACTATTAACTGTAATGAAAGGTTTACCACTTGCATACAACAAAGACACACAAGAAGATAAAGAGGGTGTTTTTGATTCAGTTAAAACAGTTGAAATTTCTATTTCTATTTTAAATGAAGTTATTAAAACGATGATTGTAAATGTAGAAAAAATGGAAAATGCTTGTAAAATAGGGCATTTAAGTGCAACTGACTTAGCAGATTTCTTAGTTCAAAAACAAAATATGCCATTTAGAACTGCATACTATATAACTAAAGATGTAGTTACAAAAGCAAATGAACTAAATAAAGATATTAGTGAATTAAATATCCAAGAAATTAGAAGTGCAAGTGATGAACTAAAAGATGTAAGTGAAGAGATTGTTATGTATTTAGACTTAAGAAACTCAATGAATGCAAGAAATTCATTTGGTGGAACATCATCAATACAAACGGAAAATCAAATAAAATATTTTGAAGAATGGTTAAATAAAGAAAAAAAATAAGATGAGTTAAACTCATCTTATTTGGGATTCTAATTTTTAGTGAAGTAAGTATTTTTTAGTTAATTCAAATAGATTTGCAATATCTGTTTTCCCTACAAATCCATCAACTCCAATTTGATTCATTTTTCCTTTAACTGCATCAGTTGTCATAGAGGAGTTTACAATTACAGGTATATGTTCATACTTTTTATTGCTTTTTATAAATGAAGCAACTTGATATCCATCTGTTCCAGGCATTTCAATATCTGTTATAACCATACCAATATTATTTGGATTTAATTCTTCAACTCTTTTTATAAGTTGTGCTCCATTTGTATATATCTCAAATCTTACACCAGTTTTTTTGAAAAATTTATTTAAAACTTCTCTTGCAACTCCTGAATCTTCAGCAGCTAATATTACTTTCTCTGAATCAAGTTTATTATCAACATATTTTCTAACATCATCTTCTCCATCATCAGTCCATTTAATATCTCTTAAAAGTTGTTCTGCATTAAATACAGTACATAACTCATCTTTATTATGAACTTTTACATATGTAGTATATGTAATTTTAGAATTTGTTTCTTCTGTATGTCTTAATTCATCAGTAGTTTTTTCAACAATATCTAACATGTCTTTTACTAAGAAACCAATTTTCTTATGATTAAACTCACAAAATATAATTAATTTATAATCTAATACATTTAAAGCAGGAAGTCCAAGCCATGCATCAAGATTGATTAATGTTACAGGTTCCCCTCTAATTGTTGCAATTCCTGCAATAACATTTGTATCTTTTGGAGTATCATTAATTGCAACTTCTTCAGTGATTATAAACGCTTTAACTTTAGCTATGTTAATTGCGTAAATATTACTATGACCAGTGTAAAATACAGCTAATTGTTGAACATTTCTTAGATGCCCTTGTGTCATTTGTTCAACACTACCACTAATACCGCTCATGTGAATCCTTTTTTAAGTCTTAAGTAAATTATTATATATCTTTTATTCTTTAAGTATCTTTAAGTAAGTTTAAGTTATTTTTCTAATTTCTTTAATATTTTTTGTACAGTTACAGATGCCATCATTAATCCAAATGAACCAGTTACAGCTTCAAAACTACCTTTTTCTATACAATTTGGAACTTCCGATGAAAAAATTACTTTAAATTTTTTTTTAAAATTTTGAGCTTTTAATTCATTTCTTATTTTTTTTATAAAAGGATCATTGAATGTATTCCAAATTGATAAATATTCAATTTTACTTGGATCTATTCTTTTTGCACTTCCACTTGTACTAATTACTCTTGTGAAATATTTTTTAATTAAATGAACTTTTGGTTTCACATCATCAATTGCATCTAGTATATAATCATAAGAAGAAAAATCAAATTTATCAATCCATTCAGGTGTAATTTTTGCATGAATAGCAGTCACTTGGGGATATTTTTCTTTTAAAGCATCTACTTTAACTCTACCAATATTTCCATGGCTTCCCATTTGTCTATTCATATTTGATTCTTCATAAGTATCAAAATCAACAATAGTTATGTTTTTAATTCCTGTATTATAAAGTGCATCTAAAGCAAAGCTTCCTACACCACCAACTCCCAACAATATAAGTTTTGTATTTTCAAATTTATTAAATGTTTCTTCACCAAAAAGTTTTATGGTTCTATCATATTTCATGTCTAAACTACTCTTTTACAATTTTTAGGTATTATAACATAAATTAAATGATTGGAGTTGTTGATGGATAAAGAACCAATGACAAATATAGGGTATAAAAAAATCACAGGTGAGCTAGAGTTTTTAAAGAAAACTGAAAGACCAGAAACTGTATTAGCACTTGAAGAAGCTAGACAATTAGGTGATTTAAAAGAAAATGCGGAATATCATGCTGCAAAAGATAAATTAAAATTAATTGATGTTCAAATAGCAGAATTAAATGCAGTTATTTCAAAAGCTGTGATAATAGACCCAACAACTCTTCCTCATAATAAAGTAAGTTTTGGTTCAACTGTAGAATTAGTTGATGTTGATAGTGATGAAGAGTTTATGTACTCAATTGTTGGTGGTGTTGAATCAAATGCAGAAAAAGGTCTAATCTCATTTAATTCTCCACTTGCAAAACAACTTATGGGAAAAGAAGAGGGTGATGAAATTAGAGCTACTCTTCCTGGTGGAGTTAAAAATTTTGAAATTTTAAGTGTTGGATACAAGGAGTTAGAACTATAATGAACGTAGCTATTATTGGAGCTAGTGGATATACTGGCTTAGAATTAATTAAAATTTTAATAAATCATCCAAAGTTTAATATCTCGTATATAGCAAATTCAACTGGAGATGAAAATGTTCAAGATTTACATCCTTGTTTAAAGGGTGTAATTGATGTTGAAGTTTCAAAAGCTGATGCAAAAGAAGTAGCAAAAGTTGCAGATTTGGCATTTTTAGCATTACCTCATAAAACATCTATGTTTTTTGCAAAAGAATTATTGGAACTTGGTGTAAAAGTTGTAGATTTAAGTGCTGATTATAGATTAAAACTTGAAACTTATGAAAAACATTATTGTCCACATGAAGATAAAGAAAATATTAAAAATGCAGTTTATGGTCTTCCTGAATATTATAAAAATGAAATTAAAAATGCTAAACTTGTAGCAAACCCTGGATGTTATCCAACTGCTTCTCTTTTAGCCTTATTACCATTTATTGATTTTATTGAAGAGGGAACTCCTATTTTTATTGATGCAAAATCTGGTGTTAGTGGTGCAGGAAAAAAACTTAGTGAAGTTGCTCATTTTGTAAATTTAAATGAAAATCATCATGCATACAACCCTTTTAAACATAGACATATGCCAGAGATTGAAGAAAAAATTAATTTACTTAAAGATAAAGATTTTCAAATAAACTTTGTGCCTCATTTATTACCAGTTACAAGAGGTATGTTAGTGTCAGTTTATGCAACACTTAAAGATGAAGTAGATGTTGAACAAATACTTGAAGAAACTTATGCTGGAAGTGAATTTGTAAGAATTAGAAAAACTCCTGTTGATTTAAAATCAACTGCTGGTACTAATTTTTGTGATATTTTTGTAGCTAGAAATGGTAAAGCACTATTTGTAAATTCATCAATTGACAATCTATTAAGAGGCGCTTCTTCTCAAGCTGTAGTAAATGCTAATATTATGTGTGGTTATGAAGAATATGAAGGTATTCCAAAAATAGCTTATGTTCCTTAGTATAAAACAAGGGGCTATTTTTGTAGCAGATTCTCATTTTAATGATAAAAACCAACAGTTTTTAATCTTTTTAAAAAAGTTACAATCTTTAGAGATTGTAACTTCTCAACTTTTTCTTATGGGTGATATGATAGATTTTATATCAGGGGAGAGTAAATATTTTATTAAACAAAGTCAAGAAATTATTACACTTTTAAATGAATTATCAAAAACTATTGAGATCATTTATTTAGAAGGGAATCATGATTATAATTTGCAAACTCTTTTCCCTAATATTTTAGTTGTAAAAAGAGAAAATCAGCCAATCTTTGCAAAGTTAGATGATAAATCAGTTGCCCTTTCTCATGGGGATAATTTTATAAATTGGAAGTATGATTTATATTGTTCTTTTATCAGAAATCATTATTTCTTAAATTTTATGAATATGATTGATTTTAATTATAAAATATCAAAGAAAATCGAAAATGCACTGTTGAGTAAAAACATCTGTCATAGAATGAAAAATTTTGAAGAACTAGTTAATAAAAGAATAAATAATTATAAAACTGATATAATTATCGAGGGTCATTATCACCAAGGAAAAACATATATTATTGACAATAAAAAATATATAAATATTCCATCATTATGTTGTGATAATTCTTATACTAAATTAGTAAACTCAGAATTTTTGGAGGAAAGTATATGAATATGCTTTTGCTAGCTATTATACTTATTTTATTAGTAATATGCGTTATATTAATTATTTTATTAATTAGAAGAAATACACAAGAAGTTGTTGAAAATAACTCAAGTACTAATCTTCCAGAGAAAAATATTGATATTATAGATATACAAATACCAAAAAAAATTGAGGAAATGGGACATCATTTATTATTTCAATCTTGTCTGAAAGTTTTTGAATCTTTTAAAGCTTTAGATTATGCAAGTAAATCAGAAAAAATACTAGATAATATAGAATGGCATTCTTGGCAAATATCACTTTTAATTGCACTATTACAAAGTGACAAAGATTTTTTTATTCCAAGTATGAAAAAAGTCTTCCATCCTTCAATATTAAATAGGTCATCTTCTACAATAGAAAATGATATGCAAAAAATATTAAAAAAATATGAAGACAATGTAAATATTTTGAAATCAAGGGATGATCTAAGTAAAGATATAATTTGGTCTTGTAAAGAAGTTTCTATTATTTTTTACTATATGGTAATTATTAAAAATATTTAATTTCTTGGTCAAAAAGTGCTTTAAAAAGCTACAATTTGATATAATCGCCACATGGCAAAATTTACAGTTCAATCAGAATATTCTCCAGCAGGAGACCAACCAAAAGCAATAGAGGCTTTAAGTAATTCAATTATCGCAGGCAATAGATATAATACACTATTAGGGGTTACTGGAAGTGGTAAAACCTATACTATGGCCAAAGTAATTGAAAAAACACAAAAGCCAACACTTATAATGACTCACAATAAAACACTAGCAGCTCAGTTATACTCAGAGTTTAAACAATTTTTCCCAAATAATCATGTTGAGTATTTTATTTCATATTATGATTATTATCAACCTGAGGCTTATATACCAAGAAGTGATTTATTTATAGAAAAAGATTCTTCAATAAATGAGGAATTAGAAAGACTAAGACTTAGTGCAACTGCTTCCCTTTTATCTTTTGATGATGTTATTGTAATAGCATCAGTTTCAGCTAATTATGGTTTAGGAAATCCAGAAGAATACAAAGCAATGGTTCAAAGAGTTGAAGTAGGCTTTGAATACTCTCAAAGGGAATTTTTACTAAAACTTGTAGAAATGGGTTATAAAAGAAATGATAAATTCTTTGATAGATCAGATTTTAGAGTAAATGGTGATGTAATAGATATTTTCCCTGCTTATTATGAAGATGAATTTATAAGAGTTGAGTTTTTTGGTGATGAGGTAGAATCTATTTCTAAACATGAACACTTAACAAATAATAAAACAAAAGATTTAGAAGAAGTGATTATCTACTCTGTTAATCCCTTTGTTGTTTCAAATGATAGATTAGCCGTTGCAGTTAAACAAATAGAAGATGAGCTTGAAGAGCGATTAGAATACTTTCAAAGTGCAAATAAACTAGTAGAGTACCAAAGATTAAAACAAAGAGTAGAGTTTGATCTAGAAATGATTGAAGGTACTGGAATGTGTAAGGGAATAGAAAACTATGCACGACATTTAACTGGTCAAAAGCCAGAAGAAACTCCATATTCACTTATGAACTATTTTGAACAAATGCATGAAGATTTTTTACTTATTGTTGATGAATCACATGTATCACTTCCACAATTTAGAGGAATGCATGCAGCCGATAGAAGTAGAAAAGAGGTTTTAGTTGATTATGGATTTAGACTTCCAAGTGCATTAGATAATAGACCTTTAAAATTTGATGAGTTTATAAATAAAGCTCCTCACTTTTTATTTGTAAGTGCAACTCCAAATGAGTTAGAACTGGAATTAAGTTCAGTTGTAGCAGAACAAATTATACGACCTACTGGATTACTTGATCCTATTATTGATATTGTTGATAGTGAGTTTCAAGTAGAAAAGCTTTTTGATGAAATTAAAAAAGTAGTTGAGAGAAATGAAAGAGTTTTAATCACAGTTTTAACTAAAAAAATGGCAGAAGAACTAGCTTCCTATTATGCTGATTTGGGAATCAAAGTAAAATATATGCATAGTGAGATTGATGCAATTGAGAGAAATCAAATAATCAGAGCTTTAAGGGTAGGAGAGTTTGATGTTTTAATTGGGATTAACCTATTAAGAGAAGGTTTAGATATTCCAGAAACTTCACTTGTAGCTATTTTAGATGCAGATAAAGAAGGATTTTTAAGAAGTAAAACTTCACTTATCCAAACAATAGGACGAGCTGCTAGAAATGAAAAAGGAAGAGTAATACTTTTTGCAAAAAGAATAACAGCTTCTATGCAGTTTGCATTAGATGAAACATCAAGAAGAAGAAAACTTCAAGATGAACACAATAAACTACATGGAATAACTCCAAAATCTACAAAAAGAAGAATCGAAGACAGTTTAAAACTTGAAGAGTATGATGATGTTGCTTGGAAAAAAGAAAAACTAGAAAAAATGCCAGCAAGTGAGAGAAAGAAAATTTTAATTGAGTTAAATAAACAGATGAAAAAAGCAGCGTCAGACTTAAACTTTGAAGAAGCAATAAGACTAAGAGATGAAATAGCTAAGGTAAAAGAGATATAGGTAGAAATATGAAAAAAGCAACAAAAGCAGATATAGAAATAATAAAACAGGCATTTGTAGAAAAATACTCTGATGCTGTTACAGAATTAAATTACAAAAATGATTATGAGTTATTAATAGCAATTATTTTAAGTGCACAATGTACAGATAAAAGAGTAAATATCATAACACCAGCACTTTTTGAAAAGTATCCAAGTGTTAAAGAATTGGCATTTGCTAATTTAGAAGATGTAAAAGCTTTATTAAATACTTGTTCGTTTTTTAATAATAAAGCGAAAAATATTATTAAAATGGCTCAAAGTGTTCTTGAAAATTATAATGGTGAAATTCCCCATAATCAAAAAGAGCTTATGAAGCTAGCAGGTGTTGGAAACAAAACTGCAAATGTATTTATGATTGAATTTGAAGGTGCAAATTTG
>Ga0193956_1000769_pt1 | contig 13763 bp, 14 predicted proteins | sample BB_7_MG_FD_140358 | JGI IMG/M metagenome (GOLD analysis project Ga0193956, IMG submission 140358) | Microbial mat bacterial communities from the Broadkill River, Lewes, Delaware, United States - BB_7_MG | ecosystem: Environmental > Aquatic > Freshwater > River > Microbial mats | place: USA...
CCAACCAAAAAAAGCAGACATATCTAAAATACTACTCGCAGCAGATTGTAAAGCTAAAATTAATTCATTCATTGTATAACCCCTTTTCGTAAATTTGTATTATTATATATCTGTAAGTATTAATTACTCCTTAACTGTTGGACTAAATAATTATTGTGACTAATATTTAATTTTCTGATATACTTAAGAATACAAAAGGATATAACATGATTAGCAAAAATTTACAAGAAGCATTAATAGAACAATTAAACAAAGAGTTTCAATCAGCATATATTTATTTAGGAATGAGTGCATACTGTTCAAAAGAAGGTTTTAATGGTGCATCATCTTGGTTTTTAATTCAATATCAAGAAGAAGTTTCTCATGGTATGAAATTTTTTAAATATCTTGAAGATCAAGATGTTTGTATTAAACTTCCAGAGCTTAAAGCATCAAAGGTTGAATATAAATCATTATTGGATGTATTTAAAAAATCATTAGCACATGAACAAACAATGACTAAGAACTTAAATAACTTATCTGACTTAGCAATGAAAGATAAAGACCATGCTACATATAACTTACTACAATGGTATGTAACAGAACAAGTAGAAGAAGAAGCTACTGTATCAGAAATTATTGACCATATCAAACTTGTGGGAGATAATGGTTTTGGATTATACACAATTGATAAAGAACTAGCTTCTAGAACTTTTATTGATCCAACTGTAGCATAACAACAAAAAAAGTTATTTTACATAAAAAAATACTAAAAAGATACTGTTTAAGTACTCTTTTATTATATAATAAATTATTAAAAGAATAGGAGTACTAAATGTATAGAGTTATGTATATGAGTAGTGCTAGAAGATTTATTTCAGATTCTGAATTAGAAGAGTTATTAGAAACTTCTAGAATAAACAATAAAAAAAGAAACTTAACTGGTTTACTTATTGTAAAAGGTAGAACTTTCTTACAATGTCTTGAAGGTAATAAAGAAGATGTTGAAGAAGTTTATGAAAAAATATCAAAAGATGATAGACATGATAATATAATCGATTTAGTTGAAGAAGATATTCAAAGTAGAATGTTTCCAAATTGGGATATGGGATATAAAAACCTAAAAATACTTGATGATATAAAAAGTGAAAAAATCAAACAAATTTCTGATATTGATGATTTTATTATCAAAAAAGAAGATATAGCAGAAGTTATACAAGAGTTTATCTCTTATGATTAAATAAACAAGGCTCTTAAGCCTTATTTATTTTTCTATTAAAAACTTACCTTCAGCTCTATTTTTAATTAGTTTAGAGGCATCAACAACTACACCATGCATTGCTAAATAAATTCCATTTTCAACATTTGCACTTAAAAAACCTAAAGCTTGTGAGAAGTTCATAGTAGCTTCAACCTCATCAATACTCATAGGAATCATAGCTCCTGTAAATACTATCTTTTTATCAGAAATTTGCTTTCTTAAAAACTGTGAAGTTAAATCAACAGTATCTGTTCCATGAATAATAATAATATTTTCATTTTTAGAATTTTTTACACTATTTACAATTAATTCTCTATCAATATCTGTCATATCTAAACTATCTTTTGAAACAATATTTATAACTTCATACTCAACATTAAAACAAGATGCTAAAATCTTATCAAGTGCAATGCTATCACTTGGAACCTCAAGTTGCCCTTTTATAGGATTATATCTTTTATTAAATGTTCCACCTGTATTTATAATTGTAACTTTCATAAACTTCCTTTTAGTAGTTATTTACCATATTTTTAGGATGTAATAACTTATCTAGTTCTTCTTTTGTAAATAATTCTTGTTCTAATACAATATCATAAACTCTTCTATTTGTTGCTAATGCTTCTTTGGCTAATGCAGAACATTTTTCATATCCTAAAATTGGATTTAATGAAGTTACAATAGTTACAGAATTTAAGATATATTCCATACATATATCTTCATTAGCAGTAATTCCTTTAATACATTTTTCACCCAATGTATAAAAAGATCTTCTCATCATATTAATTGATGTAAATAGTTTATAAGCAACTAAAGGTTCAAATACATTAAGTTGTAACTGTCCACCTTCACAAGCCATAGAAATTGTAACATCTGCACCAATTATTTCAAATGCAACTTGATTTACAACTTCTGGGATTACTGGATTTACTTTTCCAGGCATAATTGAAGATCCTGGTTGTACTTTTGGTAGATTAATTTCATTAAATCCTGCTCTTGGACCTGAACTTAAAAGTCTTAAATCGTTACAAATCTTAGATATTTTGATTGCAACTCTTTTTAAAATTCCTGAAATATGAACAAAAGCTCCAGTATCTTGTGTTGCTTCGATTAAATCAGTTGCTGTTTCATAATCAACACCAGTTACTTCTCTTAAATTACTTATTACTTTTCTTTTATAAGCAGCTTTTGAATTAATACCAGTACCAATGGCAGTAGCTCCTAGGTTAACTACCTTTAGTAAAGCTTGAGCATCTCTTAATCTAAAAATATCTTCATCAATCATAACTGAGTAAGTTTTAAACTCTTGACCTAAAGTCATAGGAACAGCATCTTGAAGTTGTGTTCTTCCCATCTTTAAAACATCTTTGAATTCTATTGCTTTTTCATTAAAAATATCTCTTAAATAACGTAAAGAATCTTTTAATTTATAAATTAATTCATGTAAAGTTAGCTTAATTGCAGTTGGGTAAACATCATTTGTAGATTGACTCATATTAATATGATTATTAGGATGTATAATATGATATGCACTTCTTTTTTCGCCTATAATCTCTAATGCTCTATTTGCTATTACTTCATTTGCATTCATATTCGATGAAGTTCCTGCTCCTCCTTGAATTGGATCTACAATAAACTGATCATGAAACTTTCCATCAATTATTTCATTACAAGCTTGAACAATTGCATCTCTTTGTCTATCTGTTAGATCCCCTAATTCAAAATTTGTTAAAGCACAAGCTTTTTTTACTTTAGCAAGGGATTTTATAAAAGTAGGAAACAATGACATATCTGTATGAGTGATATCAAAGTTCTCTTTTGCTCTTAGTGTTTGTATACCGTAATATGCATCTTTTTCTATTTTCTTATCACCTAAAAAATCTTTTTCTATTCTATATTCTTCTTCCATTATAAACCTCTTAATTTAATATTTAAAAGTATACTTTTTAAAAGTATGCTAAAAGTGTGTTTTTATTCATTCAACAATAAAGTATAACCTTCTTGTGAAACATTTTTTATAATATTTATAGGAAGTTTAGCTCTTAAATCTTTAATAAAAGATTTTAATGCATGAGAAGTCATTTCTTTGTCAATCCAAAGTTCTTCTTCTATTTGCATATAGCTTACTATTGAGTTTTTATTTTCATAAAGTAAATGTAAAAAATCTTTTTCTCTTTTTCTTAAACTTATCTCTTCATTTTCATTAAAAACAACTATTCTTTTATGTAAATCTAAAAATAAATTAGGAGCTAAACTTATTTGATCAAGTAAGTTTTCATTTATATATTTAAATAATGCTTCATTTAACTTTTTTAAATTCAATGGTTTTAAAATAAAATGATTTACATTTAAGTTTATTAATTCCATTAGATACTCTTCATTAGAATGAGCTGTAAGCATTATTATACTTGTATGTCTATCTGTTTTTCTTACTTTTTTTACAAATTGTACTCCATTTATATTTTTCATTTGAATATCACTAAGTATTATTTTTGGTCTATATTCCTCATACATTTCATAAGCTTCTTCACCATCACAAGCCTCATAAACTTCTTTAAAATAGTATTTTAATGTCTTTACAATAACTTCCCTAATTCCATCTTCGTCTTCAACACACAAAATACTAATATCTTTTAATTTTTCTAATAAAATATCATCCATTTTTTTATCCTATTTTATCCTAAGAGTACTATTTTAAAAACAGCACCTTCCTTACTATTTTCAACACTTAATTCCCCACCCATATTTTTCTCAATAATAAGTTTTGAAATATAAAGACCTAATCCTGTACCCTTAGATGATTCTTTCGTACTAAAATATGGGTCAAATATCAAATCAAAATATTTCTCTTCTAAGCCACCTGCATTATCTTTTACTTTAATAATACATAAACTTCCATCACTTTTAATTTCAAGAGTAATTTTTGGATTTTCGATTTTTCTTTCAACTAAAATATCTTTTGCATTTGAAATTAGATTTAAAATTACTTGTGCAAATTCTGTTGGATAGCCATTTATAAATTTGTTTTCTTTTACATCAAGGTCTAGAATAATTAAACTATCTTCTAAAGAAGCACTCGCAAGATTTATTGCTTTTTTACAAGAATCTAGAACATCAAAGACTTCTTTTTTCTTATCTGGTTTGTAAAAATTTCTAAAATCATCAATTGTATTAGACATAAATTCAATCATTTTATCACTTTTTTCAATTGATGTTAAAATATGTTCATTTGTAACTTTTTTAAACCTAGTTGCAGTTTCAAGTTCCATTAAAGTTCCTGAAATTTCAGTTAAAGGCTGTCTCCATTGATGTGCAATCATTGAAATCATTTCACCCATACGTGCTAACTTTGATTGTTGTAAAATTGCCTTGTCTTTTTGCTTTCCATCTTCAATACCCTTTCGTACTTTCGTGACTAAGGTTTTATTTAAAAGCTCAAGCCTTTCTTCCCTATTTTCAACTCTTTTCTTATATTTTTTTATTACATCATGAATAATTGTATTCATAAGAATTGAGAAAAGTACCATAAATACAAAGACTATAACTGTTAAAACAAGCATAAAATCTTTAAATTCATTTTGTCTTATTTCATGAAGTTTTTCTTTTTGTTTTATTATCTTTAAGAGTTTATTCTTATCATAATTTTTGTTTAAAATATATAATTGTTGGAATTCTTTAATATCAGTTTTAAAACTACTGTTTGTAAGTTTTAAATAGTATGAAGTTGAAAAAAACGAAATAAATAAAATAGCTAAAAAAGGAACTATAATAATAAAAAAAGGTATTCCTTCTTTATTAAACATCATCTTACCTTTGAATAAAGTTATCATATATATTGACTAATTTTTATTAAAAACTAGCTGACTTTAGCTTGTCAACTAGTTTTAAAAAAGTAAAAGTGTTTACTTTTTTATTTTTTTGTCATTTATATTATCAACTATTTCTTTCCAAACTTTTTTATCAATTTTGAAATCGTTATAATCATTATATCTTAGTACTGGTTTTTTACCCTCACGTAATTGTCTATCATAACCTTTAATTAATTGTAATACAGGTTTATATAAAAGTGCGATAACAATTAAATTTATTACAGCTAATAATCCCATAGATAAGTCAGCAAAAGTAAAAATTGAACCTAAGTCTTGAAATGAACCCCAAATAATAAGTACAATACAAAATAATTTAAAACCTATAAATAAAGCTTTATTATCTTTACTAAAGAAGTTTAAACTATTTTCTGCAAGGTAATAATTATATAGCATTGAAGATAATCCAAATAAGAATAATGCAATAGTTACAAAATATCCACCTAATGGTCCAATATGCTCAATTAGAGAATTTTGTGTTAACAATACACCTTCAACACTTTCTACACCAGGAACATAAACACCTGATAAAAGAATAATAAATGCAGTACAAGAACATAAAATAATTGTATCAATGAATACTGAAAACGATTGAACAATACCTTGTTGTACTGGATGTGCAACATATGCAACAGCTGCAACATTAGGTGCAGAACCTAAACCTGCTTCATTTGAGAACATACCTCTTTTAGCACCTTGTAAAATAACAGCTCCAATTCCACCACTAATAGCAGAAGAAGGATTAAATGCTTCATTTACAATCATAGTAATTAAATCAGGAATTTTTTCAAAATTTAAACCAATAACAACTAAAGCAATTAATAAATATCCAATAGCCATAACAGGAACAATAACTTCAGTAAATTTAGTAATTCTTCTAATTCCACCAAATACAGCAGATGCAAAAATTATTGTTAATACAATAGCAGTAATCCATGTTGGAATATCAAATGAAGATTGAATTGATGTTGTAATAATAAACGATTGTGTTGCATTAAAAGCAAAACCAAAAGTAATTATTAATAAAAGTGAAATAATAACACCTAGCCATTTTTGTCCTAATGCTTTTGTAGCATAATAAGCTGGGCCTCCTCTATATACACCTGTATCTTGTCCATCTTTTTCTTTATATAATTGTGCTAATGAACACTCAAAGAAGCTAGTACTCATTCCGATTAAACCAATAAGCCACATCCAAAAAACAGCTCCAGGACCACCTAGTGTAATAGCAACAGCAACACCTGCAATATTACCACCACCTACTCGACCTGCTATACTTAGCATTAAAGCTTGGAAAGAACTAATATGTCCCTCTTTATCATGAGAAGTATCTCTTAAAATATTAAACATTTTAAAAAAATATCTAAACTGTACAAACCGTGAACTTACTGTAAAAAACACACCTAAAAGAGGAAGTAAATATATTAAAATATTTCCCCAAATAAGATCGTTTAAAAATGAATTTATTTCACCTAACATTCTTACTCCTTGAATTTAAAAAAAGTTTAACATAAGCAAGAGTGCTATTAGTGTATTCTTCTAAAATCTAATATATTTTAAATATAAATAGTGATAAAATTTAAGATATACGAAGTTCATTTACTTTAGTTTACTTTTTATTAAAACTCCATTTAAACAAGTTTTATAAAATATTTAATATAAAATAAACCAAAGGATTAAAAATGATTAGTAATGTAAGTTCAAGTCAAATTTCAATGTTTCAACAAACAAGCGAAAGTTCAAATAGCCAAAGTAGTCTAAGCTCTTCTCAACTTGAAACAATATCTTCTGTTTTAGAAAACTATGATGCTGATAATTTAAGTCAAAGTGATGCACAAGCTATTGTATCAGCTTTTGAAGATGCAGGAGTTCAACCTTCAAGTGAACTAGTTAGTGCGATGGAAGAAGCAGGTTTTGATGCACAAGAAGTGGGAAGTTTAGCTGGAGCTCAAGGTGGACCTAATGGAGCAGGTGGAATGCCACCTCCACCACCACAAGAAGAAACAGATTCAATCTCTTCACTTCTTGATACTTTATTAAATACACAAGAAGATGAAGAATCAACAACAGCAACATCTTTTGATGATATCATGGATTATACAAGTAGAATTCTAAGTTTAAATGAAGAAAGTAAAACTGATGTAATGGACTTACTTGATAAATATTCTGATGAAAATACTGAATATACAGTAGAAGAAACAAATAACTTACTAAAAACATCACTTAGTCAAATATTAAGTGATTCAAGTAACTATAAATCTGTATCTTTTTACGGTTAATTTTAAAATAAAATAAGGCTAGGCTATAAAGAATGATAAATATTTTGATGATAGAAGATGATCCTGAGTTTTCTGAATTTCTAGGAGAATACTTAGCTAAATATAATATGCAAATTACAAACTATGAAGACCCTTTTTTGGGTCTTAGTGTTGGAATATCAAAATTTGATCTACTAATTTTAGATTTAACACTTCCAGGAATGGATGGCTTAGAAGTTTGTGAAAAGATTTCTAAAAGCTATGATATCCCAATTATTATATCTAGTGCAAGAGGTGATGTAACTGATAAAATTATGGGACTTCAAATTGGAGCGGATTATTATTTACCAAAACCTTATGATCCAAAAGAGATGTATGCAGTAATCCAAAGCCTTTTAAGACGCTCTAAAAAAAGTGGGAAAGTTGAAAAACATACACAAGAAAATTCAATATTTTTTCTTGATGAATCAAAAATGCTAATATCATTTAATAATGAAGCACTAAATCTAACTCATGCTGAATACGAAGTTTTAAGTATTTTAATTAGTAAAAAAGATGCTATTGTTTCAAGAGAAGAGATTGTAGATAATTGTGAAAGTCTAACAGATAGTTATAGCAAAAGTTTAGATGTAATTATAGGAAGACTTCGTACAAAATTAAATGATAATCCTAAAAAACCTAAATACCTTCACTCAATAAGAGGATTAGGATATAAATTAACACAATGAATTTTAACTCACTAAACACAAAAGTAGTATTTGTATTTATCATATCTATTATTCTTTTTATAATGGTATTTATTGGTAATTATTATTATGAGCAAAATCAAGTAACTAAAAGGTTAAATGAAAACTATAAAAAGATTACTTCATATACACATCAAAATAGATTAGATCCACATGAAATATTAAGTTATCTAAAAAAGTTAAACTTTGAGTTTATTATAAATCATGATGAAGTTCTCAAAGATATCAAGCCAATTAGTGCAGGGCCTGGATTTGAGATATTTAAAGATAGGAATAATTACTATTTACTTATGGTTGGACCTGGATTTAGATTACTTGCAAAAGATTTAGATAAGTACTCTTTAGACTATTATGGCTTTATAGTTTTAGGAATTATTTTTGTAATATTTGTCTTAAGTTTTTTATGGATTATAAAAGCTCTTAGACCTTTAAAACTATTAAAAGAAGAGATTCAAGATTTTTCAAATGGAAAGTTAAATATTAACTGTAAAAGTGATAAAAAAGATGAAATAGCTCAATTAGCAAATGAGTTTGACAATGCAGCGAGAAAAATATCTCTATTAGTAGATTCAAGACAACTTTTTTTAAGAACAGTAATGCATGAACTAAAAACTCCAATAGCAAAAGGTCGAATAGTTAGTGAATTACTTGATGATGAAAAGCAAAAAGATAGAATGATTTCAATCTTTGACAAGTTAAACCTACTTATTAATGACTTTTCAAAAATAGAAGAAATTGTTTCTAAAAGTTATACTATTAATAAATACAAAACTAGTTTAGATTTAAGTATTGAAAAAGCTATTGATATGATGATGCTAGATAATCCTAAAAATAAAATAATGTATGAAGACATCTCAAAAAAACCCTTAAAAGTTGATTTAGAACTTTTTGCTTTAGCTATTAAAAACTTACTTGATAATGGCATAAAATACTCACTAGATAAAAAAGTAAAAATTATAGAAAAAGAGAATGAACTACATATAATATCAAAAGGGAATAAGCTTCAAAAGCCTTTAGAAGACTATTTTCAAGCTTATCATAATGAAACTCAAGCTAAAAACCACGGAATGGGACTAGGCTTATATATTGTTCATGAGATATTAAAAATGCATAAAATGAAACTATCTTACGAATTTAAAGAAGACAACAATATTTTTAAAATAGGACTTTAAACAGCCTTAAAATCTATTTTGTTGCAGCTTTTTTAATAATACTATTAATCATATTGTTAAATACAAAATAATGAATAGGAATCAAAGTATACCAATACAATCTTCCTAAAACTCCTTTTGGATAAAAGTACGCAGATTGAATAAGTTTATTATCTTCTATTTTAAACTCTAGCCATGCATTTCCTGGAACTATCATTTGTGCATAAAGTAAAAGTCTTTCATTCTCTTTTACATCAACAACTTTCCAAAAATCTAAACTCTCGCCAATTCTTAGTTTATTAGGATCTCTTCTTCCTCTTTTTAAACCAACTCCACCTATCATCTTGTCTATAAAACCTCTTGCTTCCCATAAAAAATCATAATCAAACCAGCCATTTTTACCTCCTATTGAAGTAAAAGTCTTATATATATTTTCTTTTGATAAATTACTTATATCTTTTTCTTTTCTATCAAAAAATATTGCATCTGCTATTTCTTTTGTATGATTTCTATCCCAGATTTTTCCTGAGTTATCAGACCACCTACTTATAACTTGATTCGTTTCTATTTCCTCAACTGCTTTTTTTACAGAAGTTATAAAACTCAATGGTTTTATATTTGGAAAGTATTTTTTAGCATTGTCATTTTGAATCACTACTTCTGATTTAAGCCCTTCTATTAAAGCTTTTGCAACTGTAAAAGGTACTGGTGTGAAAAGATTTAGCCAATAAGATGAGATATTGATAGATAAAAAAGGTAAAGGAATGATTATTCTTTTAAGTCCTAAAGCTTCAGCTGTTTGAAGCATCATTTCTTTATATTTTAACTGCTCTGCCCCAATATCAATAACTAAGTTTTTCTTTTCTTCTAAATATAAAGAATCAACTAGATAATTGATTACATCATGTACTGCAATTGGCTGTGCTTTTGTTTCAACCCATTTAGGCGTTGTCATAATAGGAAGCTTTTCTGTTAAGTTTCTAATAATCTCAAAGCTTGTACTTCCTGAACCTATTATAACACCAGCTCTTAGCCATATATTTTGTACATTTTTATTTGAAGATAGAATTTCACCTGTTTCAATCCTACTTAATAAATGCTCACTTGTGTCATTATTTTTAACACCAAGTCCTCCTAAATATATTATTCTTTTTACACCGCATTCATTTGCTACATCTAAAAAATTTTGGGCTGATATTTTATCTAGGTCTTTATAGTTCTTACTATTTAATGAGTGAATTAAATAGTATGCAATATCTACATCTTTTAAAGCTTTTCTTAGTGAATCTTTGTCAAAAGTATCACCCTCAACTACCTGGGCGGTATTGATAGTTTTAGAAGAAAAAGTTTTTTTATTTCTTGTAAATAATCGTAAACTTATATCTTCCTTTTCTAAAAGTTTCTCTTTTAATCTTCTTCCAATATATCCTGTAGAACCTGTTAATAAAACTTTCATAATATAGCCTTTTTGTTTTTTACTTAAAACTTATACTTCTAGTTTATCCTTTTACTTTAGCTTTTAGTATATAAAAAACATAATGTTAATCATCTTTTTACATATAAACAACCTAGTATTTACTTTTGTTTACTTCTAATTAAATCCCTATTTAAAGCCTTGATATATAATTTTAATATAACAAAAAAGGAGTTACATATGGCAATATCAGATATAAGCGGATGTATTGGATGTACAACATGCGTTAGTGTTTGTCCTACTGATGTAATAAGAATGCAAAAAGACAAAGCAATAATAAAATATGTTGAAGACTGTCAAATCTGTCATTTATGTAGACTTTACTGTCCTGTTGATGCAATAACAATTACAGCAAAGAAATCAATTCCTGTAGTTGTATCTTGGAGATAAATCATGAGTATAAATATAAAATTTTTATATCTTTTTTTAGCTAGTTTAGTTTTTATAGCATTGCCTATAATATTTTTCTTTTTAGGAGAATTTCCACAACGAACTATTTTAAAAAATTCACTTTCAATAATTACAATAATAGCTTTTTTCGTAATAATTGGACAATTTTATTTATCAACAATAAATAAAGGGATTACAAAAGTGTTCAAAACTTTTAAAGTTATAAAAGTTCATAAAACAGTTGGATATCTATTTTTGCCAATACTTATAATTCATCCTTTCTTAATAGTTGTTCCAAGATTTTTTGAAGTAGGTCCTTCTCCTTTAGAATCTTTTATAAAAATGATTACAAGCTTTGATTCTTTAGGAATTATTTTAGGATTAATTGCCTGGGTTTTAATGTTTGCCCTAGGATTTACTTCCGTATTTAAAGATAAGCTAAATATGACTTATAAAAACTGGAAAATATTACATGGTGTATTGTCATTAGGATTTATTATTTTAGCTTCTTGGCATACAATAGATATGGGTAGACATATGAGTAATTGGATGATTACTTTGATAGTTGTATTAACTGCAATTGCTTCTATACTTTTATTAAAAAACTATATTTTTACAAAGAAAGAAGCCAAAAGGGAGATAGCATAATGAATAATAAGCAAAATAAAGACAATGAAAACAGTGTAAGCAGAAGAGATTTTTTAAATATGTCTACAGGAATAGCGAGTGGTTTAGTTGGAGCGATATCATTATCAGGTTTAGGTGCATCTTTAGGCTGGGCTGAAAATATAGTAAAAGTTGATGTAAAAAATATGAAAGATACACAAAAAGAAGTAGATGTACTTGTTATTGGTTCTGGAATGGCTGGACTATTTGCAGCAGTTAAAGCACATGATGCAGGAGTAAATGTAATGATAGTATCAAAAGGCGGACTTGGAACTTCAGGGCAAACTCCTTTTGCAAAAGGAATATTCTCTTATGATGAAAAGAAAGAAAAATTAAATATTGATGATTATGTTGCAAAAGTTTCAAGATCAGCTCTTGGAACAAATAATGAAACATATACCAGACAAATGGCCTTAAACTCCAAAGCAAGAGTACAAGATCTTAAAGAATGGGGTTTTTTTGATTCTGCATTATGTAGAAATTCATTTGCAAAACCAATAAATGAACGAAATATTCCAATGATGGAAAGAACGATGATTACCCATCTTATAAAAGAAGATGGAAAAATAGCAGGTGTTGCTGGGTTTAATTTAGATGATGAAGAAACTTACATCTTCAAAGCAAAAAGTGTTATTTTATGCACAGGAGCAGGAGGTTTTAAACCAAATGGATTTCCATTATGTGATTTAACTCATGATGGAACTATTATGGCTTATGATATTGGTGCAAAAGTTACAGGGAAAGAGTGGAATGATGGACACCCAGGAAAGGCAAAAGATTCAGCAGACTCATTTGGAAACTGGAGAGATATGTTTGAAAAAACACCAACAACTACTGGTGTTGGTGTTAGACATGATTTAGGAGTCGATTTAAACTATAAAGCTTATATATCAGGGAATAGTGTGAAAATGGGACCTCCAGGCTCGCAAGTAAATGATAATATAACAGGGGGACCATATACTCCTGCTGAATTTGCAAGAATAGAAGGACCTGGAGGACCTGGCGAAAATGGAGGTCCTCCTGAACATGAAGGAGATAGAAAAGGACCACCTCCAGGGAAAGAGGGGAAAGGTCTTCCCCCTGGAATGAGTGCAGATGCAGTAGGAGGTTCTACTGCTGGACTTGCAATTCATAAATCTGAAGGATTAGTTCCAATAAATGATAAATGTGAATCAACTATAAAAGGTCTATATGCAGCAGGTGATGCACTAGGTTCTTATATGGCAGGAGGAATTTATACACAAATTGGTTCTTCACTAGCTGGTTCTGCGGTTCAAGGAGCAGTTGCAGGTGAAGCATCTGCACATTATTCAAAAACAATTGATATGCCAAGTATTTCAGATAAGAAAATAAAAAAAATAAAAGCAGAGATATTAGCCCCATTAAAAAAAGAAGCTGGTTATTCTCCTGCATGGGTAACCCAAACTTTACAAGGGATTATGATTCCAAATTTTGTTTTATATATTAAAAAAGAGAATATGCTAAAAGGTGCATTAGCTTATATTGAAGAATTAAGAGATTCACATATCCCACATTTAAAAGCAAAAGATATGCATGAACTTAGACTTGCTCATGAGACTAAAAATATGATTATAAGCGCAGAAATGAAGTTAAAAGCATCTTTGATGAGAAAAGAGAGTCGTTGTAGTCATTATAGATTAGATTATCCAGAACTTGATAATAAAAATTGGCAGGCATGGATAAATATCTATAAAAGTAAAAAAGGCAAAATGAAATTTGAAAAACAGCCCTTTGGTACTTGGCCTAAGGTATAAAATTTATGTATTTACTTACATTTAATTTATGTTTAAAACACATTTAACTTGAGCAGTTAAAATCAATATATTAAAATTAAAGCCTTCCTATAAAGGATAGCTTAAACGAAAGGTAAAATTAAAAAAGTGCATACTTTTAGGTTTTATCTTTAAAGTACTACTAAAAATAGTATTTTGAAGATGAAATAAATTTCATCGTA
>Ga0193956_1000773_pt1 | contig 13742 bp, 14 predicted proteins | sample BB_7_MG_FD_140358 | JGI IMG/M metagenome (GOLD analysis project Ga0193956, IMG submission 140358) | Microbial mat bacterial communities from the Broadkill River, Lewes, Delaware, United States - BB_7_MG | ecosystem: Environmental > Aquatic > Freshwater > River > Microbial mats | place: USA...
AGTGATGATTTAAATGCTGAGGTTGTAGCTGTTGTGTCTAACTATGATTATTTAAAAGAGTTAGTGGATAAGTTCAATATACCTTATCATTTTGTTTGCCATCAAGGTTTAAGTAGAGATGAACATGAAAAAAAAGTTATAGAAGTTTTACAAAACTATGAGTGTGATTATATAGTTTTAGCAAAATATATGAGGATTTTATCTAGTGAGTTTGTTAAACACTATACAGGAAAAATGGTCAATATCCATCACTCTTTCTTGCCAGCTTTCATAGGAGCAAATCCTTATAAACAAGCATTTAATCGAGGTGTAAAAACTATAGGGGCTACTGCACATTTTGTGACAAATGACCTTGATGAAGGTCCGATTATTGCTCAAGATGTTATCAATGTAACTCATGAGTTTTCTTGGAGAGATATGCAAAAAGCGGGACGAAATGTAGAAAAAGTAGTCCTCTCAAATGCACTTGATTTAGTCTTAGATGATAGGGTTTTTGTTTCGGCTAATAAAACGGTAATTTTTTAATGTTCAATATAGTTCTTGTTCACCCACAAATCCCTCAAAACACTGGAAGTATAGGAAGATTGTGCGTAAATTGTGATTGTAAACTTCATATTGTAAAGCCAACTTGCTTTGAAATTAATGATAAAAATGTTAAAAGGGCAGGGTTAGATTATTGGCATTTACTTGATGTTACTGTTTGGGAAAATTTAGATGATTTTTTAGCTGCAAATGGTGATAAAAAAGATAGTTTTTACTTTGCAACTACTAAAAGTGACAAGCCATATTTTGAAGCAGAGTTTCAAAAAGATGATTTTATCTTTTTTGGAGGAGAATCAACAGGACTCCCAATGGAGCTTATGAAAATAAAATGGGAAAATGCTATAACAATTCCTATGGGAAAAAATGGAAGAAGTCTTAATCAAGCAGTATCAGTAGGTATCGTTCTTTATGATGCAATAAGGCAAAATTATAGTTTATTTGAAAGAGTCTAATTGAAGATTTATGATATAGCTATTATTGGGGCAGGAGCAAGTGGGCTTATGTCAGCTTCTTTGATGCCAAATAAAAACATAGCTATAATTGATGGTAATTCTAAGATAGGACTTAAGATTCTTGCAAGCGGTGGTGGAAAATGTAATGTTACAAATAAAAATGTAACAGAAGATAACTACCTAGGCGATAAAGAGTTTATAAAAAAGAGTTTAGATAGTTTTACCCCCAAAGAGCTTTTATCATTTTTAGATAAGTTTCAGCTACAGCTTGAAGAGAGAAGATATGGACAATATTTTTGCAAAAAATCTGCAAAAGATTTGGTAAATATATTTGAAAAACTTACAAAACATTGTCACTTTTTTATGAACAGTAAAGTTTTACATGTAGAGTTTAATAATAATTTTAAAATTAAGACAGAAAAGAATACCATAGAAGCGAAAAAGGTTATAGTTGCAAGTGGTGGATTAAGCTATATAACTATAGGAGCAAGTTCTATTGGGTATGAAATAGCAAAATCATTTGGACATAGCATTATTACCCCTGCGCCTGCACTTGTAGGATTGACTGTACAAAAAGATCAGTTTTGGATGAAAAAGCTTAGTGGAATCTCTTTTAATACTAAATTAAGTGTTGAAGGAAAGGTTTTAGAAAGTGATTTACTTTTTACACATAAAGGGATTAGTGGACCTATTGTTTTAAGTGGATCTCTTTACTGGAAAAAAGGAAAGATTGCATTAGATTTTTTACCAAATTATGATTTAAAAAAACTTTTAGATAAAAAAGTTAAAAAATTAATTAGCTCACAAATACCTCTTCCAAAAAGATTTATGACAGAGTTTTTAGATTCTTTACATGTAGAAGATAAACCAATATGCAAATTAAAAAAAGACGAGATTGATAAGTTACAAGTATTAAAGCACTATGAATTTGCTCCAGCTGGAAACTTTGGTTTTACAAAAGCTGAAGTAACAAAAGGTGGAGTAAATACGGATGAAATCAATGCTTTGACATTTGAAAGTAAGTTACAAAAAGATTTATATTTTATTGGTGAAGTTCTCGATGTTACGGGAGAGCTTGGGGGATACAACTTTCAATGGGCTTTTGCTTCAGCAAAATCATTAACAACTCATATTTAATAACTTAATTTTTAGTAAATTTAACTATAATTATGAAAATGAAGGATATTTTATGAAAGTACAAGATTTAATAGATGGACATGAAAATTTTAAAGATAAAAAATTTAAAAAGTATGAAAATAAGTTTTTAGATTTGGTTAAAAATGGTCAAAAAGCAAAAGTATTGTTTATAGCTTGTAGTGATTCAAGAGTGGATCCCGTTTTGATTACAAATTCTGATCCTGGAGATTTATTTATTTTAAGAAACATAGGAAACTTTGTTCCTCCTTTTTCTCCTGATAATGACTATCATGCAACAGCAGCTGGTATTGAGTATGCTACTCATATTTTAAAAGTAACAGATATTATTGTATGTGGACATTCTCACTGTGGAGCAATTAATAGTCTTTATCAAGATGTAAGTAGTATAAATCTTTTGCATGTAAAGAAGTGGTTAGATTTGGGATTGGAAGCTAAAAACTATGTAGAAAATAGTATAAAAACTGGTGCAACTCATGAAGAAAAACTAGAATTGACAGAAAAAGTTTCAATTGTTTTGCAGATGAAAAATTTACTTACATATCCTGAAGTTGATTCCAGAGTTGATTCTGGAAAGTTGTCAATTCGTGGTTGGTATTATAAATTGGAAACAGGAGAATTAGAGTACTTTTGTGATAAAGAACGAGAATTCAAACCAATGGTATGATAAAGTTTTTAATTCTTTTTTTATTTCCTATATTTTTACTAGCTATTGATTTTAGTGTAGCGACTTACAATATAGAAAATCTTTTTGATACAAAAAAAAATGGTAATGAATACAAAGAGTATATTCCAAATACCAAAAGTGGCTGGAATGATGAAATGCTCAATATAAAAATAAAAAATATAGCAAAAGTTGTTAAAGACATTGATGCAGATATAATCGCTCTTCAAGAGTTAGAAAATATCACTATTGCTAAAAGGCTGAATTTAGCACTTGGTAGTAAAAAATATCCTTACATGTACAGCAATTTTAGAAACAAAGGTATTGATTCTGTTTTATTTTCTAGATACCCTATAAAATTTCACAAGAGCTTCAATATAAATAGTAGATTTAGACCAATCCATAAAGTAGTTGTTAATGTAAAAGGCTTACATGTAAACTTTTTTTTAAATCATTGGCCATCATATAAAAATGGCAATGCAAAAAGAATGGAATTTGCCAAAGCACTTGAAAAAATTTATAAAAAAGATAAAAACTATATAATTCTTGGTGATTTTAATTCTCCTTTAGTCAAGGATAAAAGAAATTGGGGAGAAGCAGTAAATTATATCAGTAAAGACAATACAAATCTATGGTATGACCTCCCTAAAAAAGATAGATATTCACATGTTTTCTTTAAAGATAAAAATGCACTAGACCATATAATAATCTCCAAAAATATTAATTATAAAGAAGGTTCTTTTATAGTCTTTAAACCTCAATACCTTTTAAACAAGTACAAACAGCCAAATCGTTGGTTAATTAGTCAAAAAGGCAAGGGGCAACATCTTGGTATTGGCTATAGCGACCATTTTGCTTTGAAAGCTACATTTTCTACACATAAAATTAATAAGCCAAAAGTAGAAGAAGCAACTATTAAGATGCTATTGCATACACAAAGAAGAAGAGTTAATTTTCTTCTAAAAGATGTTATGGTGATTGATGCCACAAAATATGGAGTTACTATTGAAGATAAAAATAGAGATAAAATCTATATGTATCAACCAGATATCAATCTAGAAGTTGGAAAAATTTATAATTTACATATAAAAGAGTTAGCTACCTATAAAGGGAACAAAGAGATAGTTTTAGTGGATTTTAACTACAATGTAGATAAAATAAGCGATTAAGTACGAAAATTCTTGCCAAAGGCAAAGCTTTAGTGCAATGAATTTAATTTGAACAAGTTCAAATTAAAGAAACAAATAATGATAAGGTTTTTTTATGGTCAAACCACTTTTGATAGAAATAGGTGTTGAGGAACTTCCAGCAGTTCCATTTTTAAAAGAGTTACCAAATATAGAGAAAAAATGGCTAAATATACTTGAAGAAAATGCTTTAACGAGCGAATTTGAGTTTTATTATACTCCTAGAAGATTAGTCTTGTGGCATAGTGAGTTTCCACTTTCTCAAAACGATAGAGAAGAGGAAATGTATGGTGCTCCAATTGCTGTTGCTTTTAAAGATGGTGTTGCAACTGCTGCTGCAAATGGATTTGCAAAAAAATGTGGCGTTAGTTTAGAAGAAATTGGTACAATTTTAAAAGAGGGAAGAGAAGTTTTATATTATAAAAAAGTACTCAAAGGAAAAGATTCTAAGACACTTATTGGCACAATGGTAGAAGACTTTATATCTTCATTAAGTTTTGGAAAATCTATGAGATGGGGAAGCTATGAAAAAAGTTTTATTCGTCCTATAAGATGGGTAGGTGCAATGCTTGGAGATGAACATATTCCTTTTAGTCTTTATAATATAGACTCTAAACAGCTTTCATATCCTCATAGAACGATATCTTATGAGCCTTTTAGTTATGATTTTGCTGGGGATTATTTTGAAAAACTTGAAAATAATGGTGTAGTTCTTTATCCAAGTAAAAGAGAAGAGATTATATTAGAACAATTTAAACAGATTGAAGCTACGAGTGGTGTAGTAATAGAAATAGATAAAGAGCTTTTAGCTGAAATAGTTGCTATTACTGAGTATCCTAAGGCCTTGATTGGTTCATTTGATGAAGAATTTTTAAGACTTCCTCCTGAAGTGATTATTACTTCTATGAAAGAACATCAGAGATATTTTCCAGTTTTTAAGAATGGAAAAATTACTAATAGATTTATAGTAGTATCAAACGCAATTAGTGATGATTATGATTTGATAGTCAGAGGAAATGAAAAAGTACTTCGTGCAAGATTGAGTGATGGACTATTTTTTTATGATAATGATCTTAAAAATGGACTAGAGTTTTCAGGATTAAAAGATGTAGTTTATCTTGATGGTCTTGGAAGTGTTTTTGATAAGGTTATTAGAGAGAAGTCTATAGTAGAGTATCTTGGAAAAAAATACAATCAAAAATTAGCTACTTGTAAAGAAAATACAGATAAAAAAGTAGAGGATATACTAAATCGAGCAGTTATGCTTAGTAAAGCAGATCTTCTTAGCGAAATGGTATATGAGTTTACAGAACTTCAGGGACTTATGGGTTATTATTATGCAAAAGCTGCTGGTGAAGATGACTTAGTAAGTTTAGCCTTAAAAGAGCAGTATCTTCCAAAAAGTGAAGATAGTGAGCTTCCTAGTAATATTTTTAGCTCAATCATAGCTATTGCAAATAAGGTAGATTCTCTATTAGCTTTATTTAGTATAGATAAGATCCCAACAGGAACAAAAGATCCTTTTGCTCTTCGTCGTGCTGTAAATGGAATAATAAAAATAGTTTTAGAGAAAAAGTTAGATTTTAATATTCATGATGATATACGATTGATGGGTAAAAACTATGGGAATATAGACTATGTAAAATTGGAAAACTTTTTTCTAGAGAGAATTTATCAATTTTTTGATGTTAATCCTTCTGTGATTAAGGCAGTAGTGAGTAGTGGAGAGAGAGATATCTTAAAACTTTCATTGAAAATTGAAGCTTTAAAAAACATTGCAAATAGTAGTGATTTTAAAGAAGTCTTTTCTACCTTTAAAAGAGTTGCAAATATCATAAAAGACTTGGATATTAATGAAGATACAAAAGTAGATGAAGATTTATTTACACAAGATGAAGAAAAAGGACTTTTTGAAGAGTTTATTAGTAAGTCCTCATATGATTATGAAACATATGAAGAAAAACTGGATGCACTTTTTGGACTAAAGCCCCAAATAGACAACTTTTTTGACAATGTAATGGTAAATGTAGAAGATACAAAAGTAAAAAGAAACAGGCTAAATTTAATTGCTAGTATTTACAAAGAGTTTAGATTAATAGCGGATATTAAAGAGATTACACTTTAAAATATAACACGACTGAAGAATAGGAAATAGAACTTCCTATTCTTTGCAAAAAGCTTAACTGTTTTCAATATCTTTCATTAAGAGTTGTTTATAAAGTGATTTTATAGTTTTTACTTCTACTTCAAGCCTATCCCCCTCCATACATACATATCCAGTAAGAGCATCAATTTCACTTTTTCGTTTGTTTCTAAAGTCGAGTAGCATAGATGTCGTTGCATTAAAAGGAATGTTGTTTTTTGCTTGATAGATTGATTTTTCTATATTCTCTTGAGTCAAATTAATTCCCTTGAAATTTGCAAGAGCAACTATTTCACTAAGGACTTTTCTCAGCTCACTTTCATGGTTTTTAACAACTTCTCCTATGCTTACATTATAAAAACTAGTTAGAGTTGCAAATGAGCTAATGAAAAGATATTTTCTCCAACATTGTAGTGTTATATCTTTAGAAATTTTTGTTTTTAAGTCGGCATTATTGAAGAGATGATTAATCTCTTCAAGTTTTGTAGGACTTATTTCATCTGAGCCTATAAAAAGTTGAAAAACTCCTCCATATTTTTTTATGACGCCAGGCTTTACGATGTTGGAAAATATGTATATACATGACTCACATATAGGATTTATTGGAAAATATTTTTTTAATTTTTCCTTATAACCTACACCATTGGCTGTTGTCATCAAAATTGTGTGCTCAGTTACAAATTCTTTTATAGCTTCACAGCTTTCATTTAAATCATAAGATTTTGTAGTAATTATCACAAAATCATAGGGAGCATTTTGTGCTATATTATTTGTAATATGATAAGATGATATATTGAGTTTTGTATCTTCATCAAGAATGGTAAGGCCATTTTCTTTTATTGCTTCAAAATGTTTACCTCTAGCTAAAAGAGTAATATCCAAAAAACCACTCTTTATAATTTTTGCACCGATGTAGCCACCAACTCCACCTGAGCCAAGAATAAGAATTTTCATATTATTTACCTTATTATAATTCATTTACAAAAACTAATGTATAATAACAGATAATTAATTATGAGGAACCCAATATGAAGTATCTGTTAAGTCTATTTGTTTTAGCTCTAAGTCTAAATGCAAGCATTTATTATGCCAAAGTTGACCCATATGAGTCTTTTTCTATCAAAGCCACTGCTAGTGGAGAGATTGTTTCTGTATATACTGAAGCAGAAGGAAAAGTATCAAATGGTGGTGTTTTAATTCAGCAAGATGATTTTTTGAATAAAAAAGAGTTAGTTGCTTCAGAAAAAAAATTAAAGTCTTTGCAAAGAACACTAGAATTGACTCAAGAAAATATCAATAATTCTAAAGAAGTGGAAAAGATTAGAGCTGATAATTACAACAGAATAAAAGATTTAAAAACAAAATCAAAAACAAGTAAAGATGCAGAGTTAATTAACCTTATTAATGCTAGCAATCAAGTTATATCTTTAGAAAATTCATTAGAGAATTTAAAAGTTTCTATAAGTGATTTAGAGTATAAAATAGCAATGTTAAATGATACCATCAATAAAAAAAGCGTAAAAATAGAGGAAGGTTTTTTAATATACAAAATATATGTGACAAAAGGGGATTTTGTTAATGTTGGAACGCTTCTTGTAGATGCATATGATATTTCTAAAGGAAAGCTAACTATATTTTTATCAAAAGAAGATGTAGATGCTGTAGACTCTAGTGTTATGTATATTAATGATAAAGCAACAGATATAAAAATAAATAAAATTTGGAAAGTCGTTGATACTCAAAATATTTCTTCATATAGAGCAGAGATAATAATACCTGCACCAAAAAGATTTTCTGAACTTTTAAAAGTAGAGTTTAAAGCAAAATAATGATTACAACTTGTCCTTTAGATTGTTTTGATAGTTGTAGTATTGTTGTTGATGAAAATTTAAAACTTAAAGGTGAAAAATCTCATCCAATCACCAAGGGATTTTTATGTCCTCATATGAACGATTTTCATAAATATCCTCGTCTTAAAAATGCAACACTTTATGGCAAAGACATTAGTATAGATGAAGCTGTTGATACAATAAAAAATAAATTAAGTAAAAAAACTCTCTATTTTAAAGGGAGTGGTAACTTGGGTGTTATGCAAGGGATCACAAAGCTTTTTTTTGCAGAAGAGGGTGCTGATATTGCAAAAGGTTCTCTTTGTGAAGATGCGGGTGCTTATGGCATAGAAGAAGGACGAGGTGCGAGTTTGTCTTGGAGTCCTGAGAGAGTAAAACAAAGTGATGTTGTCGTCATTTGGGGTCAAAATCCAAGTGCAACAAACTCGCATGTTTTACCCGCTTTAAAAGGCAAAACAATCATAGTAATTGATCCTTATAAGACAGAGATAGCAAAAAAAGCAGACTTACATGTACAGATAAAACCAAGAGGGGATATATACTTAGCTATGCTTCTCTCACGCATGGCATATATGGACCAAATGGAGGATGAAGATTTTATAGAAAAAAGAGGTGAAAACTTTGATTATTTTATAGATTTTGTTAACATTAAGCCTATTGTTATGCTGGAAAATAGAAGTGGAGTATCTTGTACAGAAGTAGACAAAATTTTATCAATGATAGATGGGAAAAAAGTCTCTTTTCTTGTCGGTTTAGGAGTTCAAAAATATAGCTTTGGACATAGTGTTTTAAGAGCTATTGACTCTTTTGTAGCAATGCTAGGTTTGTTTGGGAAAGAGGGCTGTGGTGTAAGTTACATCGCTAATAGTGCTTTTGGATTCAAATCACCTTTTAGTGTAAAATCAAATCGAGTTTGTATGCCTTTGGTGAACTTTGGAAACTATGATTTGGTCTTTATCCAAGGGGGAAATCCAGTCAATCAGATGCCTTGCACTCCAAAAGTAAAAGAGGGTTTGGAAAAAGCCAAGTTTGTGGTTTATTTTGGTTTACATGAAAATGAAACTTCAAAAATGGCAGATCTGATAATCCCAGCAAAAACATTTTTAGAAAAAAATGATATGAAGCTTTCATACGGACATGAGTACATAGGATTTATGCCAAAGATAGTCGAAAGTGAGATAGGTATAAGTGAGTATGACTTGTGTTCTAAATTAGGATATGAACTAAAAGAAGAACAAGAGTACCTTGATGAAATCTTTGAATCTAATTCTTTAGAAAAAAATGGAAGATATATCTCTAAAACTTATGAAAATATTCCTTATGAAAAAGAGTTTTATACAGACAGTGGAAAATTTGAATTTTTTGATGATTTTTATGATGGATTTAAAGAAGAAGATTTAGAAGAGGGTTTTTATCTTTTAAGTGCAAAATATAACAAGTCTTTAAATTCACAATTTCAAACAGAACAATTTTTACATGTGCCTCTTTGCTTAGGGCTTAAAGATAATCAATCAATCAAATTAACAAATGGAACTTATGAGTGTGAGTATATAGTAAAAAATGATGAAAATCTAAGAGATGATTGTATGTTACTTTACTCAGGAAATAAAAATGCCAATATGCTAACACCATATTTAAAAAGTGATGAAGGCGAATCGGCTATATTTCAGGAGGTAAAATGTCAAATAGTGTCCTCTTAGATGATGCCTTACTTCTTGTAGAGCAAAATTTTTATTTTTTACATGTAGGGGAATTTTTTGGAGAATTATCTAAAAAGGAGGATTTATCAAATAATGACTTGAGTGTAAAAAGAACTTTTGATGCATCCCAAAACTATATTTTTAATCCAGCTATTATCAAAGAGCTTTTAAAAGATGCAAGTAAAAGTAAAGAAATTACTCTGTTTGAATACTTTGTTGAGTTTAATGCATTTCGTGGAATATGCATGGCAATGGTTGAAGCTTTAAGACTCGAGAGTTCTTTTAGAAACTTTATGCAAATTCGACTTGGAGATCAGTTTGAAAACTTTTTTGATTTGATCTCATTTGTGAGAAATGTTCTCTCTCATAATATTCATGCACAAATAAAACTCAATGAAAAAGATTATGCAGGAACTTTAAAAAGAATTCGTCGTCATAAAAGAGATACAAACATATTTTTTACTCTATCATATGCAAATGACTTACCTGAAATTGGTTCACCTGATATGAATTATGGATTTACATGTAATGTAGATTTTGAAGCATTAGAAGAGGGTATGCCATTTTTAGAGATTATTTCACATTGGGAGCTTATGATGTTAAGTGAATTATGTTTTAATCTAGTCATGGCATACAGAATGCTTGAACAAAGAGAATCAATACCCTCTGAGTAAAACACCTAGATAAATTGCTAACAAACCTAAAGCAATATTGATAGGAAGTAAAATAGTAGGCAATATCGCTACAGATTCTTTTGCTTTTGCAAATTCACCTTGATTGAAGAGCTTTTGAGCTTTTGTTCTTTTGATATACATAAAGAAATAGTTCAATGTCATAATTGTCCATATTGCTTCTTTAAGATGAATATACCCTCCACCAAATCCAGCACCAATTATCAGGATTAGTGCACAAATAAGACTAATAAATATAAATGGCAATACGAGATTAAACAATCTTCCAACAATTTGAAGAGTTTTTCCAAGTTTAATTTTTGCATCTTCTATGTTTTGAAGAGCAGGATGTACTGCAATTTTGATAGCAATCATACCACCAACCCAAACAACGGCTGACAAAATGTGTAAAAATACAACTATAGAAGTGTAATTTTCATAAATTTCTTTCATAATAATCCTAATTTTTGACTAATTGTAATTAACTAAGGCATAAAATTTGCTTTAGTTTCTATGCAAGGAGTTTAAATTATGCAAACAAATCTTTTTTTAGTAGATCCAATGGCGGCTAGTAGTTATGGACTATATAACTCTATAAAGGGAGACAAAGGTACCTTTGTAGATTTTCTTCTTAATTATGATTCAAAAAAAGCAAATGAAAGTGATAATTCTTGGTTAGAAAAACTAATATCACAAGAAAATATAAATAAAATTAATTCTCCTGAGGTACTAAAAGCGTTAAACTTAACAGGGATGAGTACAATGGATTTTTTATCTCAAAAAAGCTATTTTGATACACAAATTGAGGGATATAAGCAGATACTTTTTAAAGAGATGAATAATCGAAATATTGAGATTCCAAAAGAGTATGAGGGAGTAGATATCTACTCCTCTCTACTAGATTTATAAAGCTTCGTCGTCAGTCTCACCTGTTCTAATACGAACAGATTTTTCTATATTACTTACGAAGATTTTTCCATCTCCGATTTTACCTGTTTTTGCACTTTCGCTTATAACTTTGATGACTTCGTCAACTACTTCATCTTTAACAACAAGTTCAATTTTGATTTTTGGTAAAAAATCAACTACATATTCAGCTCCCCTGTAAAGTTCAGAGTGACCTTGTTGTCTTCCATAACCTTTTACTTCACTTACTGTCATACCAGTTAATTCTAGTGTTCCAAGAGCATCTTTTACATCTTCAAGTTTAAAAGGCTTAATTACTGCTTCTATTTTTTTCATTTATTGTCTCCTTTAGATTAAGCTTCGCTCAATCAAAATTCCTCTTAATAAACTTATGTACTAAGAGGATTTATTTATTATTGATTTTTATAAGTTAAAACTTTTTTCACCATGTTCTGATTCGTCAAGTCCTACACTCTCTGCCTCTTCATCTACTCTACCACCACCAGTGATTGCTGCTGCTATATAGTAAACAACTACAGTTCCTATTAGTGTTACAAGACCAACAACTACAACTGATTCAACTTGAACCATAAATTGTCCCATTCTATCTCCAGATTCTTTTAATGGTCCATCCCATAAAAGATTTTTATCATCAAGTGCTAATAAACCGGTTGCAAGAGCACCCCAAAGACCAACTAAAAAGTGAATTCCAAATGCATCTAAACTATCATCATAACCAAGTGTCTTTTTCAACGCTGTTATACCAAAGAAACCGATTACTGAACCAACTGAACCTATGATAAAAGCTCCAGTAACATCTACAAATCCAGCTGCAGGAGTAATTGCAACAAGTCCAGCTACTACACCTGATGCAGCTCCTAGAAGAGTTGTCTTTTTATAAACAATATATTCAATGATTATCCAAGTAAGTCCAGCAACTGCAGGTGCAAGAGCTGTAGTAAAGAATGCTAAGCCAGCAATACCATTTGCTCCAAATGCACTACCACCGTTGAATCCAAACCAACCGAACCATAATAGAGCAGCACCAAGAGCTGTTAACATAACACTAATTGGTTTCATTGGAATTTTTGTGTAACCATTTCTTTTTCCAACTAGGTATGCTAAAACAAGACCTGCAAGACCACCATTCATATGAACAACAGTACCACCAGCAAAATCAAGTGCACCAGCATCAAATAAGAATCCACCACCCCATACCATATGAGTGATAGGAGCATAGACAACAACTACCCAGATAGCAGCAAACACTAACCAAGTTGAAAACTTCATTCTCTCAATTACAGAACCACTCGCAATTGCTACTGTAATAGCTGCAAATGTACCTTGAAACGCAATAAATACATAAGTAGGATAAGAGCCACTTAAGCTGTCCCAACTAATTCCACTTAATAGTATATTAGAAAACCCACCAATTACTTTGTTCAGTCCACCATCAGCAGTACCAAATGCTATTGAGTAACCAGCCATTACCCAAACAACCATAGCAACTAAAAATGCACTAAAAACCATCATATATGTATTAAGTAAGTTTTTACTTCTTGTCATACCACCATAAAACAGTGCAAGACCAGCAGGTGTCATAAGTAAAACAAACGCTGCACTCACCATCATCCAAGCAGTATCACCTGTGTCTAGTGTATCTTCTGCTAACGCCAAACTAGGTAAAAGCGTAAACGCTAAAAGTAACCATTTTTTCATTTTCCATCCTTTTGTTTTAAATCTGACAAAATTGTAACATTAATATGAGCAAGTTATGATATATTAACTGATTAAAAAATAGACAATAGGAAAATTAAAATATATTCAAGAGTTTTTTAATTTTTTTATATAATTGAGGTAAGTAAATGAATTTTTATACAAATTTTTGTATTTGTAGCTTCTAATCTTTACTAATATATTCTCCTATTTTAAGTAATTCAGAATATGAGATTATTGCACTTAAAAGAGATTTTTTTTTATTAAAGTGATGAAGAAGATTTAATCTAGTTTTTTGAATTGACATTCTTAAATAATGTTTATCATTTCTTCAACACATTTTTGATAATATAAATCAATTAAAAATCACTAGGATATATTTTGAGTACTTTAAAAGAACTTATCAAACAAAAAATTATGATTATAGATGGTGCGATGGGCACGCAGATACAAAATGCTGATATACCTCAAAGTGCATGGACTGGTTTAGAGGGTTGTAATGAGCTTTTAAATGCTACATGTAAAGATGTTATCTCAGGTATTCATAGAGGATATCTTGAAGCTGGGGCTGACATCATCAAGACCAATACTTTTGGAGCTTTACCTTGGGTATTGGATGATTATGATATTGGGAGTAGAACTTATGAGCTTGCTTGTGCTGGAGCGAGAATAGTAAAAGAGGCTTGTGATGAGTTTAGTACAGTAGATAAACCTCGTTTTGTTGCAGGTGCTATGGGACCTGGTACTAAGTTACC
>Ga0193956_1000774_pt1 | contig 13742 bp, 11 predicted proteins | sample BB_7_MG_FD_140358 | JGI IMG/M metagenome (GOLD analysis project Ga0193956, IMG submission 140358) | Microbial mat bacterial communities from the Broadkill River, Lewes, Delaware, United States - BB_7_MG | ecosystem: Environmental > Aquatic > Freshwater > River > Microbial mats | place: USA...
TTAAGCTTTTTGGCTGAACCCCTTGGAACTGGAGCGCATTCTAAAGATTTTACCGAGGAGGTCAACACTTATTTTGAAACTTTCGTTTGTTCGGTTGAAATTCATACATTACGTTGGAAAATCATCATATTTGCTCATTAATCGGCTTATTTTAAAGAATTAAGTATATAAGTAGTTAAATATTAAGCAAACAAATCAAACCAGTTAAAAAAACTTATAACTGGTATTCAATTTACGTTATAATAATATTTCTTCTGGGGTGTTTGTAAGTGACTATGTCCCTGAGCCGATAAGTTTTACCTTAGGATGTTGATTATTAGCTATTGAGCAAGCCCGGCTCGTATCGGGAAGCCTACGGTTAGCATGATACTTCCGCCCTGAACACACGGTGTTCAGGACTACGGTTTACTGCGGCACCTTGGAAGAACCTCACCTAAAAAATAAACATCAAATAAAAATTTATCTTCATCATGTATATAATTACTGTTTAAATAGCTTGTTTCTTATCTTGCTTCCATTATTAATAACGCGAGTATCATTTACATTAATTTCTTTATTAAATTGTATTCAAAATTAAGATTTACATAATCTTAAAGCCATTTAGACGTCTAGGCGTAAAAAAACTAGATAGTTTGAACTTATCAAGGTAAACTCTGCACATTATGTATTAATGTTGATAAGCACTTTTAAAAACTATTTAATTTAAATAGATTGTGTATCAATAAAGAAATATTAACATCAAAATTTAGCAGTTGAGGATTTATGTCTACACACTTTTTCACTTCTGAGTCTGTTTCAGAAGGTCATCCAGATAAAATTGCCGATCAAATTTCTGACGCGGTATTAGATGCTATTATTGCTAAAGATAAATTTGCACGTGTAGCTTGCGAAACCATGGTTAAAACTGGTGTTGCCATTATTTCAGGTGAAGTAAGCACTAACGCTTGGGTTGATTTAGAAACACTTACACGTAATGTGATTAGTAATATTGGTTACACATCATCAGATGTCGGTTTCGATGGTGAAACTTGCGGCATTATGAACTTAATTGGTCAACAATCCCCAGAAATTGCTCAAGGGGTTGATCGCTCAAAACCTGAAGATCAAGGTGCTGGAGATCAAGGTTTAATGTTTGGTTACGCAACGAATGAAACTGAAACCTTAATGCCTGCACCTATATACTACTCTCACCGTTTAGTTGAACGACAAGCAGAAGCTCGTAAATCGGGTATTCTTCCTTGGTTACGACCTGATGCCAAATCACAAGTCACATTTATCTACGAAGATAATAAACCTATTGCCATTGATACAGTTGTTCTTTCAACTCAGCATAACCCTGATATCAAACAAGAAGACTTAGTAGATGCTGTAATGGAAAATATTATTAGGCATGTTCTCCCTGCTGAGTTGTTAACAGAAAATACTAAATATCATATCAATCCAACAGGACGTTTTGTTATTGGTGGTCCAGTTGGTGATTGCGGTTTAACGGGTAGAAAAATCATTGTTGATACCTATGGCGGCATGGCGCGTCATGGTGGAGGGGCTTTTTCTGGTAAAGATCCATCAAAAGTTGACCGTAGCGCTGCTTATGCTGGTCGCTATGTAGCCAAGAATATTGTTGCTGCTGGTTTAGCTGATCGTTGTGAGATTCAAGTATCTTATGCAATTGGTGTTGCAGAACCAACCTCTATTTCTATTGATACTTTTGGTACAGGAAAAGTAAGTGAAGAACGTTTAGTTGAACTTGTACGTGAACATTTTGATTTACGCCCTTATGGTATTACTAAAATGCTTGATTTATTACACCCTATGTATCAGCAAACTGCTGCTTATGGTCATTTTGGACGTGAACCCTTTGAAATGACAGTTGGAGATGATACTTTTACTGCATTTAGTTGGGAAAAAACTGATAAAGCTGATGATTTACGAAAATCAGCGGGTATCGCATAATACGTGTACATACCTTAAACTTCTGCTAGACCAATATTGCACAATATTGGTCTAGATTTTAAAAGTAATGTTTTAAATCTTCATACCCTTGCTTAATATGTTCAATCAATAGTCTTATTTTATTGGGAAGGTATTTTGTATAAGGATAAACAGCATAGACTCCTAACGTTCTTGGTTTATATTCAGGCATTAATTCAACTAAATCCCCAGCTTGGAGATCTTCGTAAACACTACATCGTGGAATATAAGCAATACCATATCCTGCCAATGCCGCTTTACGCAGTGCCTGTGCATTATTAGTAGATAAACTACCAGATATTCTGACGTTATATTGCACTTTTTCATTGGTAAAACGCCAATCATATGCTCCTTGATCTTGGTAAGTATAGGCTAAACAATTATGGCTAGATAATGCATTAGGTGTCAAAGGTTCGCCATTACTTTCTAGGTACTTAGGCGAACAGCACACCACCCAATGCGATGTCAGTAAAGGTTTAGCGATTAAGCTAGAATCTTCAAGTACTCCTGTTCTAATAGCAAGATCGATACCCTCTTTGACCATATCAATAAATTGATTTTCAAGTCGTAGATCAACGCTAATATCTGGATATTTTTGGCAAAATTCAGCAATAATTTCAGCTAACAGTAATTCACCAGAAATAGTCGGCACCGTTAATTTAATATGCCCACTAATGGTTTCACTGTAATGGCTTAATTCAGCCAACGCTTGAGAAACTTGTCCGTTCACTGTTTTTGCATGTTGATATAAATTTGTACCTGCCTCGGTTAAACTCAAGCGCCGAGTTGTTCTATAAAGTAACTGTACACCTAAGTCTGCTTCTAGTTTTGAAATACGCTTACTTAATGCTGGCGTTGACATTTCAGCTAATTCAGCGGCTTTATTAAAAGATTTAGCCTCAACAACTAAAGCAAAAAGTGATAATTCATTTGCAATCAACATACATTACACCGTTTTAAGAAACAATAAATTAATAAACAACACATATATTAACAATAAAAATAAGGTTAAGTTAACAATAACTGAAAATACTTGGACCAATTTCCGAATGACCGCGTTAAATACTCAACATTTAAGATATTACCCAGAAAAACCAAAGCAAGTTTACTTATATGGTACTTGTTTAGCTGATACGCTTTATCCCGATTCAGGCATTGATGCCATTACCTTGTTAGAGCAACAAGGCATTGAAGTTATTTTTCCTCAAGGGCAAACTTGCTGTGGCCAACCTGCCTATAATTCTGGTTATCAAGATGAAGCTAAAGCGGTTGCATTAGCACAAGTAGCACAGTTTTCTCTTGATATACCTATTGTTATCATTTCAGGCTCTTGTGGCGGCATGATGCGCCATCATTATCCAGAGCTCTTAAAAGATGAGCCTAATATTCAAGCATTTTGCGATCGAATTTTTGAATTTACTGAGTTTCTAATCAAGGTATTAAAGATTAAGCTCACAGACCAAGGTAAGCCAGAAAAAGTGGCATTACACACATCTTGCGCTGCCCGCAGGGAAATGGGCGTACATATTACAGGGAAAAACCTAATAGAGCAGCTTGAGCATGTTGAATTAATTACTCATAAATATGAAAGTGAATGCTGTGGCTTTGGTGGTACTTTTGCCGTGAAACATGGTGATATATCAGCCGCTATGGTTAAAGATAAAACCGCCAATTTACTTGATGCGGATGTGGTTCGTTATATCAGTGCTGACTGGGGCTGTATGACTAATATAGATGGGGCGCTTGAATTTCAAAAAAAATCGTTACGTGGTGAACACATTGCCAGTTATTTACTGAAAAGAACCCAAAATAAAGCTTCTCAAAGTGAAGGGACTGAAAAATGACCGTTCAACAACACGTACCTAAGCAAAACAGTCCCAAAGAAAATAAGTACGACCCAAATGAAAGTAAATATGCTAAATCTGCCAGCGAATTTAGAGCTAACGTTAGCCGTGATTTAAGTAATGACGAGCTAAAAAGTAACTTCCGTGGTGCAATGGATTACCTCATGGACAAGCGTAAAGTTGCCTTGTCAAACGAAGATGAGCTTGAAACATTGCGCGAACAATGCAAACTGATAAAACAACGCTGTTTATTAAAGCTACCAACATTACTTGAACAATTAGAGCAAAACCTTGAGGCAAATGGCATACGAGTACATTGGGCTGAAACTATCACTCAAGCAAACGAAATAATTACAACATTGATCCAAGACAAAAATGGAAAAACTGTTGTTAAGGGGAAATCAATGGTGTCTGAAGAAACATCATTGAACGACTATTTAGAAGACAGAGATATTGAATGTCTAGAATCTGACATGGGCGAATACATAGTACAACTTGCCCATGAACATCCTTCACATATTATCATGCCCGCTATTCATCAAAACAAAAAGCAAGTCGCTGATTTATTTGCCGATAAAATTGAAGGCTTTAAACATACTACTGATGTAGATGCCTTAATTGGTGAAGGTAGACGTGTTCTACGTGAAAAGTTTTGTCATGCCGATGTAGGTATTACAGGAGTTAACTTTGCCGTTGCTGAAACAGGTACCTTATGCCTAGTAGAAAATGAAGGTAATGGCAGAATGTGTACAACAGTGCCTGATTTACACATTGCCATTACAGGTATAGAAAAAGTGGTTGAGTTTCTCGATGACGTACCACCACTACTAAGTTTGCTAACGCGCAGCGCAACTGGGCAGATCATTTCAACCTATTTCAATATGATAAGCTCTCCTCGAAAAAATGGCGAGAAAGACGGCCCCAAAGAAGTTCACTTAGTTCTACTTGATAACGGTAGAAGTCAGGCATTTGCTGACGAAGAAATGCGCCAAACACTACAATGTATACGCTGTGGTGCTTGTATGAACCACTGCCCTGTATATACTCGTATTGGCGGACACGCCTACGGAACGGTTTACCCTGGCCCAATAGGAAAAATAGTTTCGCCACATATGTTAGGGCTTGAAGCAACCAATAGTTTACCCACAGCATCTTCTTTATGTGGTGCTTGTGGTGAAGTGTGCCCCGTGAAAATTCCTATTCCCAAGTTATTATTGCGTTTACGAAGTGAAAGTAACAAACCCGCAAATACTGATGGTCATAAACAAATAATGAAAGGTGAAGGTAGTGGCCGTAAAAAAGTTGAAGCCAGTATTTGGTTTGTATGGCAGTTGATGCACAAACACGCTTTTATTTATAACTCATCAATGTGGTTTGCTACACGATTACGTAAATTAATGCCAGCTAAAATAGGTGTATGGACCAGTGTTCGTTCTGCGCCAAAACTCGCCCCAAAAACATTACATGAGCGAGTAAAAGCACACCAAGCACAAACAAAAAAGCAACAAAGCTAAGAGGAAATTAACGTGTCTACCCAAAATAAAACACCAAGCCAGACAAGTAAAAATAATATTTTAGCTAAGTTGAAAGAGCAAGTAGGCGGTGCTGACTACACAAAGCTGTCAAAAGAATTCGCTTATCAATACCCTGCTTTAAGTAAAGCAGAGCAAAAAAAGCAATTTATAAGTTTACTTGAAGCAAACCACGCTGAAGTTATTATGCTTGAACCACAAGAAATACCAACGATGATCAGAAAAGTATTAACAACACGTGGCATAACCCGCTTGCTTGGTGGTAAAGCCAGCCCTCTTGAAAACTATTTGCTTGAATTAACGAATAACAACTCAGCAGAAAATACTATTTCAATACAATATTATGACTTCAATTTATCTGACCCAGCAAATAAAGACCGCTTATTTAATGAGTCACCTGTCAGTATTACTAGTGCACATTCTGCTATTGCGGCAACTGGCACTATTGTTTTATGGCCAACAACTGAAGAACCAAGAAGCCTTTCATTAGTTCCCCCTGTGCACATAGTAGTGGTTGAGGAAAAAACACTTTATCAAGATTTTGACTCACTGATTAAAGCTCAACAATGGCAAAATAAAATGCCTACCAATATTATTTTAGCCTCGGGTCCATCAAAAACAGCAGATATTCAACAAACTTTAGCGTATGGTGCACATGGACCTAAAGAATTAATTGTTTTATTGGTTCCCTAACAAACTTAAAAACTAATAAGTTGATTTACATTGTAGAAGATAACAAGGTGCGATAGTGACAAATGTTTAAAACAATTTTATTAACTGTCTTAGCGCTGTTAGCGTTTGCAGGAAACTCTGTCTTATGTCGACTAGCATTAAATGACAATATAATTGATGCGGCGAGCTTTACTTCAATTAGGCTTTTTTCAGGCGCTATCTTTCTACTCTTATTAATCTCTATTAACGCACATAAAAGCCCAAAAAAAATAATCAACATTAAAGCGGGCAGCTGGCTTTCTGCCTTTTTTTTATTTATCTATGCAGGTGCGTTTTCCTATGCCTATATCAGTTTAGATACAGGTACAGGGGCTTTGATTTTATTTGGATCAGTGCAAGTCACCATGATCTTATCTGACATATTCAAAGGTAAAAAACTACTTTTAACTGAGTGGTTGGGTTTGATCATTGCCTTTATCGGGCTGATTATTTTATTAATGCCCAGTGCAAGCGCTCCTTCATTGACTGGGTTTTTATTAATGGCTATTTCAGGCATTGCATGGGGTTTTTATACCTTAGCTGGAAGGGGTTCAAAAACTCCGCTTGTTGATACCACTAATAACTTTTTAAGAACACTACCCTTTATTGGTTTACTCATGTTATTAACTTTGTCACATATTGAATTATCTAATGAAGGCATTCTTCTTGCTGTCATGTCAGGTACGGTAACATCGGGGTTAGGCTACGCTATATGGTATTCAGCCCTTTCGGGATTAACCGTAAAGCATGCGGCAATAATTCAATTGTCGGTTCCCGTAATAGCGGCCATTGGAGGTGTGATTTTTTCTAACGAAACAATTAATATTGAATTAATAACGTCATCATTTTTAGTACTTGGCGGTGTGTTAACCGTTATTATGGGCAAACAAAGTATTGAAAAATTACAGCGGGCATACAAACGGTCAATAAAACGTTTTTAGTGCGCCTAAAAAAGCCGACATAAAGTCGGCTTTTTATAGTTAAATGAGTTTTGTCCTGAAATGCTTAAACACATAAATACTAAAATGAGCTACTAAAAAGGCATTTTCATGCCTGGGGGTAATTGCATACCGCCCGTTAACGCACCCATTTTGTCTTTATTTTGTTCTTCAACACGACGTACTGCGTCATTTACCGCTGCAGCTAGTAAATCTTCAATCATGTCTTTGTCATCTTCCATCAAGCTTTCATCAAGCTCAACTTTACGTACATTATGGCTACCTGTCATGGTTACTTTAACCATACCAGCGCCAGATTCACCCACAACTTCCATATTGGCTAACTCTTCTTGAGCCTTTTGCATTTTAGCCTGCATTTGTTGGGCTTGCTTCATTAAATTGCCCATACCACCTTTCATCATTATGTTTCTCCAGTAAGTTAACTTTAAACTACTCTAACCGAGTTGAGATTAAGTAAATTTGTTGCCGATAGTATACCAATATGATGCCGAAGCAACAGTATAAAATGTTATTTAAACCTAAGTCAGTTAAGTAAACTAAACTTTGCTAAGCTTTTAAAGTGCTGAAATACTGTCATCGTCCAAAGTTGCTTGGCATGTTTGTATTAATTCTTGCACTACTTCATCATTATTTAAAACTTCTTTTGCATAATCATAGCGTTTATCATTAATATGCGATTGAATTTGATAAGGATCTGCAATCGTTTGTTCTACTATATTGATACTAACTTCTATCTCACGTGATAAATATTCACTGAGACTTTGCTGCAGTTGCTGTTGCGCAATATCAGTATATAAATGTTTGGTTGCTTTGTTTAAACACAAAATTAAATTATCACTGGTAGAGTTTGCGTCAATTGTGGCATGTATTGCCAGTTGCCTTAACCTTGCGGTTAATTCCATTGAGTCAATCATATGCGCCCACTCATCAACCTGATTCGCTTTATGAATAGTGGCAGGATCAATGTTTTCAGCCTGATAAGGTTGTTCAGGTTTAGGTAAAGTGACTACCTCAGGTTCCGTTTGTGTTTCACTACTAGATTCATTGCTAGATTCAGTCATATGTTCAGGACGCGCGATGGCGTCACTTGACTTTTTTCCCTGTTGCGCCAATTGTTTTTTACGACTTCGCAGCATATTCCTTGTTGCAAGTACCTTATTTACGGGGCTATCAAAAGTAGTCTCTTCAATTGGCTTTATTTGCGGTGCATCAATATTTTGTGGTGTTTCTTCCTCAGCAAAAAGTGAATTTTCTTCTACTGCAAAATTAGGCACTTGTTCATAATCATGTTGCTCTGATTGAGTAAACGATTGTTCTTGCCTTTGAAACGGTGTTTGACTCTCAGCTTCTGCTTGAAAACTTGCTGCTTGTTGTTCAATATTCGCTGCTTGTTGTGCTAACGCTTGTTCTTGTTCTGTTGGTAACTCATCAGCAATTTCATCTACATTATCTATCCCTGAAGCACTTGGCATGCTTAAGTTGATATCTAAATCTACTGTTGCTAGCTCTGCTGGCTCACTTACTGACACGCGCATTGATTCTGACAGTGACTCTCGCTGCATTGGTTTAAAAGCAAACAAACGCAATAATGTCATATCAAAAGCGGCTTGTTCGTCAGACGCATAAGGTAAGTCTTTACGGCCATTAACACAAATTTGATAATACAACTGCACATCTTCTGGTGACATCGCCTGACTAAACTTTTTCAATAATTGAGCATGTTCAGGCGGTAAATCAAAATGTTGATCAACCACTTGTAATATTGCTATTTGATGAAATAATTGGATCAACTCCGCAAATAACCGACTATAGCTAGGCGCATAACTGGCAATTTCTTGTGAAAGGGTCATTAAATTTTCGCCCTCTTGCTTAAGTAATGCGATAACAATTTTATACACCCAATTTTGATCGATGCCACCTAGCATTTGCTGAATATTAGACAAGGTTATATTACCCTGTCCTTGTGCTATTGCTTGGTCGGTTAAGCTTAACGAGTCACGCATACTTCCACGTGCTGCTTTTGCAAGCAGTGTTAATGTGCCACTAGCATGGGTAACCTGCTCACTGGCTAAAATTTCAGTCAGCTTAGTTTCAATTTGGTTTACCGTCAGCGCTTTTAAATGGAACTGTAAACAACGCGACAGTACAGTAACAGGTAATTTTTGAGGATCCGTTGTTGCTAAAATAAACTTAACGTGTTCAGGTGGTTCTTCTAATGTTTTTAATAACGCATTAAAACTATGACGTGAAAGCATGTGCACTTCATCTATCAAATAGACTTTATAACGACCTCGTGTTGGCGCATATTGTACGTTATCAAGAATTTCTTTCGTGTCATCTACTTTAGTTTTTGATGCCGCGTCTATCTCAAGTAGATCAACAAATCGGCCTTGATCAATTTCTAAACAAACATCGCATTGCCCACAAGGTGTCGCGGTAATGCCAGTTTCACAATTTAAACTTTTAGCAAAAATGCGGGCAATAGTGGTTTTACCCACACCGCGTGTTCCCGTAAACAAATAAGCATGATGCAAACGTTGCTGGGTTAACGCATTAACAAGCACAGTTACCACATGCTCTTGCCCCATTAGCTCTTCAAAGCATTTAGGACGCCATTTTCTTGCTAAAACTTGATAACTCATTTATGTGTTTCTCACAATTAATTGTTTCCATGGCTACGTAAATTAAATTGGTATTATTCACCTTCATATTGAACAAGTGAATAAGGAGTTAATCCCATTGTTTCAAGTCGTTTTTCACCCCCTAAATCAGGTAGCGAAATAATAAAACCCGCGTCTTTTACTTCTGCCCCCACACATCTAATTAGCTTAGTTGTCGCTTCTATCGTGCCACCTGTCGCCAATAAGTCATCAATAATTAATACTTTGTCATGTGCTGTTAACGCATCTTGATGTATTTCTAAAACATCTTCGCCATACTCAAGTTGGTAGGCTTGTGAAAAAGTTTTTCTGGGAAGTTTTCCAGGTTTACGAACAGGAATAAAACCAATACCCAATGCTAAAGCTAAAGGCGCACCAAATATAAACCCGCGCGCTTCTGTACCAACAATTTTAGTAAACCCTTGGTTTTTATATTTTTTAGTTAATAAACTAATAGCTAAGGCAAACGCTTCAGCGTTTTCTAATAAGCTAGTGACATCGCGAAATAGAATGCCGTCAATAGGATAATTGGGAATAGTTTTTATGGCAGCTTTTAATTGTGTTAAATGTTGTTCATTCATTACTATGCTTATATTTCTTCAAAAATTAATAGTGACAAAGCATAAAACAATTTTACAAAGATATATACCCATACCCTCACCAAAAAGCATGATTCTGGAGGAATTAAAACACGATGCCTTTATGCCAACTTTGAAGAATCTCTGCTACGTAACAAGCCAATTACCGACGAGAGAAATTCTTTCTCATTCAATGGCTTAGTTAATATATTATTAAATAAGCCAGCTTCGGGTAAGCTTTCAACACTCGCTTTATCTGTTGTAGTCATAAACAATATAGGCGTGTGAGCGCAAAAAGGGGTTTGTTTAAGGTTTTTGCTTAACGTAACACCATTCATTAATGGCATTAAGTGATCAATAATATAAAGCTCAAAAGCGTTCTTCTGTGCTTTTTCAAAACCATCTAAACCATTAACCGCAGTGCTAACATTATAACCAAGCGGCGTTAACAACTGACTGATATATTCTCTAACACTTCTTTTGTCATCAACAACTAAAATATTCATATACAATCTTGTGCCTGTATTTTTACATCAATAAATAAGCTTTAAATCACTCTTATCGAGGCGTATTCTACGCTAAATATTAATAAGAAAAAAGGGACTAATGTTTTTGCAAAAAAGCTTCAATTAATTTAATGCTTGATGCTGACATAGTATGTTCCACAGCCCTGTTCTCCATAAAAGCTAGTACTTGCTTACCTAATTGTTTTCCTAATTCAACCCCCCATTGATCATAGGAATTTACTTGCCATAACACACCTTGAACAAAAATTTTATGTTCATAAAGTGCTAAAAGAGCACCTAGGCATTGAGGCGTTAATAATGGCATTAATAAGGTATTGCTGGGAGTATTTCCTTTCATGATTTTATGAGGCGCTAACAGCGTATTCTGCTGCGATGAAGCACCTTGTTCAGCTAGTTCACATTCTACCTGCTCTAAACTTTTTCCTTGCATTAACGCTTCACTTTGCGCAAAACAATTAGCGACTAATACCTTATGATGCTCAACTAACGAATTAGTTCCCTTTAAAGCAACAATAAAATCAGTTGGAATAATCTCATCACTTTGATGCATTAATTGCATAAAAGCATGCTGACCATTTGTACCCTCTTGCCCAAAAACAATAGGAGCGGTTTGCCAATAAAGCTTTTCACCGTGTTTAGATACCGACTTACCATTACTTTCCATGTCGGTTTGTTGTAAATAGCCTGGCAGCGCTCTTAAAGAATGATCATAAGGGAGTACAGCTAAATTAGAATAATTAAGGCCATTACGATTCCACATACCAATTAATGCCATAAGCACAGGCATATTTTGAGAAAAGTCAGCGGTCTGAAAATGTTTGTCCATTTCATAAGCGCCAGCTTTTAAATCTGTAAAGTAATCATTACCTATAGCCAAAGCAAGTGGCAACCCCACGGCAGACCATAATGAAAAACGCCCTCCTACCCAATCCCACATAGGAAGAATATGGCTTGCCCGTAAACCAAAGGCTTGCGCTTTTTCAACATGACTACTGATAGCAAAAAAATGAGTTGCTATTGCTTTCTCATTTTTTAGCTTAGCTAGCATCCATTGCTTTATTGTATTAGCATTTAATAAAGTTTCTTGGGTAGTAAATGTTTTAGAAATAATCACCACAAGTGTTGTGGCTGGGTTTAACTTTTCAAGTTTTTCTGTAACCGCTGCGCCATCAACATTGGCAAGCACATGCACTGTTAATCCTTCTTTGTGATAATGCTGTAGCGCGCTTAAACCAACTTTAATACCATAATAAGAGCCACCAATACCAACAGCTAATACATCGGTAAATTTTTCACCTGTAATGCTGGTCAGTTTGCCTGTATGCACGTCGTCAACAATTTGTGCCATACGTACTTCAGTTTGTTTTACTTGCTCAGCCTCGTTACCTAATATTTGTTTTTTTATCTGTTCGGGTGCCCTTAATACTGTATGTAAAACAGCACGTTGTTCGGTATTGTTTATCTTTTCCCCGTTAAACATAGCAGCTATTTTTTTAGATAAGTTATTCTCATTAGCCCAAGTAATTAACTGGGTTAATTCAGTATTAGTAATATTTTGTTTTGAATAATCAAGATATAAATCAGCAGCGCTTACTGAAAAATCATCAGCTCTATTGGTTGGAATATCAAAAAGTGCACAAATGGAACGTTTTTTAGCTAACGCTGCACTTTTTTGAATAGTTTCATTGAAGAGTTCCATACTTTTCTTTTCCTTACCTTATTAACCTGAACTCGGTTTAAGAGAATTTTAACTATTTGAAACTATTGGCAATGTTTTTTAAATCACACTCTAGCTTGATAGTTTTTCTACTTTCATTCGTAAATTAAACCAGGCAAATTTCACGCCAACAGGGAGTTATCGCAAGTAAATTTAACGATGAAGTCAGGAGAAATAGCCGCTAGAGAAACATTTATTAAGCCGAGCTCAAACTTATTAGGAATGGCTCTGTTAATAAATACTTTCTTACGCAGAAGCAACGTTAATAACGAGTTTACTAATGACTGTTTTCACAGTCATTAACTTCAACTTAAATGGCTATTTTAACGAAAGTGTTTTTAAATACTCAGAAAATTCATCACCCAATTCACTATGGCGTAATGCATATTCAACATTGGCCTTCATATAACCTAGTTTTGAACCACAATCATGAGATTTACCTGTCATGTGAAAGGCTTCTACCGTTTCTTTTTCCATCAGCATGGCAATAGCATCAGTTAACTGAATTTCATCACCTGCACCTGGTGGTGTTAAACGTAATAAATCCCAAATTTTTTCAGACAATACATAACGCCCCACTACCGCTAAATTGGAAGGTGCTTCTTCTACAGGGGGTTTTTCTACAATGGCCGTCATTGGTTGAGACTCCCCAGCAGTCAACTCATAACCTGCACAATCAACCACACCGTAACTACTTACTTTTTCCATTGGTACTGGCTCAACCATAATTTGACTATAGCCACCAACATCATGGTACCTAGCTAACATGGCAGCCAAGTTTTCTGTTTTCAAATCAGCACTTGAATCATCTAAAATAACATCAGGCAATACCACAACAAATGGCTCGTTGCCAATAATAGGACGCGCTTTTAATACCGCATGCCCAAGCCCTTTTGCTTCACCTTGGCGAACATGCAAAATGGTAACATCTTTAGGGCAAATGGCCTGAATTTCATCAAGCAACTGACGTTTTACCCGTTTTTCTAACGTGGTTTCAAGCTCAAACGACTTATCAAAATGATTTTCAATGGCATTTTTAGAAGAATGTGTAACCAATACAATTTCTTTAATACCCGCAGCAACACATTCATCAACAATATATTGAATTAACGGTTTATCTACTATGGGTAACATTTCTTTAGGGATTGCTTTAGTGGCTGGTAACATGCGTGTACCTAGTCCAGCAACAGGTATTACTGCTTTGGTTATTTTGTTAGTCATTCTAATCCTTAAATCTTTAAAA
>Ga0193956_1000778_pt1 | contig 13736 bp, 16 predicted proteins | sample BB_7_MG_FD_140358 | JGI IMG/M metagenome (GOLD analysis project Ga0193956, IMG submission 140358) | Microbial mat bacterial communities from the Broadkill River, Lewes, Delaware, United States - BB_7_MG | ecosystem: Environmental > Aquatic > Freshwater > River > Microbial mats | place: USA...
GGATATTTGATGAACCAGAGACTGGCCGTTTTATGCATGCTGGCATTTGCCTGGATGACATTACCTGCAGTATCAATTGCACAATCCGATCCCCTGTTACTGTTGCGCGACAAAGCCAGCGTATTATCTGGCCGATTGATTGAAGATGCTTCACTGATCCAGTCTCAGCCGCATTATCTGGAACAGATGATCAGTGAACAGCTTGGCCGTGTGGTGGATTATCGCTACATGTGTCGAAAAGCGTTGGGTAAATACTGGAAGCGCGCTTCGATCAGCCAGAAAAAAGAATTTGAGTCGGCGTTCAAGCGTAAGCTGATTCGTACTTACGCCCATGCTTTCAAATCTTATCAGGGTCAAAAAATCCACTTTGGCCCCACCCGATCCCAGGACAACAACACGGACAGAGCGTTAATCCGCAGCCATCTTGAAGTATCCAACAACAAAGTTGAGCTGGATTATCGCTTGCACCATCAGGATGGGCGCTGGCAGGTTTATGATATTTTGATTGATGGCAGCAGTCTGGTGACAACCTTCAGTGATCAGATTCAGCAACTGATCAAACAACACGGCGTTGCACGAGCAATTTCAAAACTGTCCCGAGAATACCCCGATGACAGACGCACCATTGCCCTCGGCTCCGATAATTGGGGGCCTTATGCCAGTGAAAACCTACCGGACAAAGGGCTGGCCGCAGCGATAGTATCAACCGTTCTGGAGCATCTGGGGTATCGTGTTAGCATTGAGTTCTCACCTTGGAAAAAACTGGTGGGCCAGGTTAACGCAGGCAAGCTGGATGGACTCCTGGCGACCTGGCCAAATCAAACACCAGAGCACTTTGCACTGTCAGAATCCTACCTCGAAAGTGAATTACGCTTTATCAAGCGACTGGATGACCCTTTTGTGTATCAGAGCCCTGCTCAACTTCGTCAATTCATGACAAATAAGTCCTATCGACTCGGCATATTCTCCAGTTACAACTATCAAGACTACACGGGCAAAATTACGGAACAGTTTGACGTTCAGAAACTGGACTATTGTTCCCAGCTTTTCCGGGAAGTCGCCAACAACAACATTGACCTTGCTCTGGTTGACCGCTGGATTGCTGATAATGAGCTGGCCAGCAAAGATAACATTGCAGAATACCTGACCGTTGTACCCAAAGGCATCGCACAAACCACGATTCATCTGGCATTGAATGGGAAAATGGACTCCCCCGCTTTACTGGATGGTTTTAATAAAATACTAAATCGAATTCGCCAGTCGGGTGAATATCAGAATTTGCTTTCTAAACATCAATACCCACACCAATGATTCTTGACCATATTATTTATCAGGACGATGACATCATCGCACTGAACAAGCCCGGTGGCCTTCTAAGTGTTCCCGGGGTTCGCAATAAAGATTCAGCTTACAGCCGTCTGGCAGAAGAAGTCGGTGAACTACACATTGTGCACCGACTGGATCAGGATACCTCAGGCATTATTGTGTATGCGCGCCACAAAGATGCTTTACGATTTCTGCAGCAGCAATTTGAACGCCGCCTGACGTCAAAAACATACGAAGCGGTGGTTGAAGGAGAACTTCAGGCCAGCGGAGGTTGTATCAATTTGCCGATCAAAGTGGATTGGCCCAACCGCCCACTGCAGATGATCAGCCACAGCGAAGGTCGTTATGCACTAACACGCTGGACACGAACGGGCTTTGAAACGAATAAAAGAACGCGCGTTGATCTGTTCCCCAACACGGGTCGATCTCACCAGCTACGGATTCATATGCAGCAAATTGGTCACCCAATTATTGGTGATACTTTTTATCATCCAGGTTACCCCAGAGGCCAGATTATCCAGATGTGTTTGCATGCCAGAGAACTGGGCTTCACACACCCCTCTTCCGGGGAATTCATGGCACTCCGTTGCGAAGCGCCATTTTGATTTTTCAGATAACCCCCGTTTTTCTATCCTATTGCTGTCAGGGCGAGCAAACGAAACCGCGCTCTGATCAGCAGTAAGATACCGCCAAATAACACTGTAGCCCCAGCGATGATCGCTATTGCAATGCCTCCAAACAGATACGGTGCTTTCATCAACGTGCTCATCAAAGAGTCCTGATAATAAAAAAACCAGTCATGATCCGGCGGAAATATCCAGACATGAATTTGATAGAAAGCCTCCTTGGCTCCCACCATCATTACCCAGGTTGAAATGGCTCCGATCAGGAACGTGAGCAGTAATCCTTGTATTTTCACATCCGGGTTACTCCTTCGCCAGACCAGAACAGGCATCCCGGCAACCAGGATGGTAGTACTTATGTACAAAAGATTCCTCAAATTATCGATCAGATTAGCTACGTCCTGAAGATGGATGACTTCTGCTTCACGCAGCATCGCCTGGACTTGGCCCTGATACATAAAACTGATCTCCTTCAGCCCGGCACCTTGATGATGCACTGAGTACACAATGTCTGAAAAAAGCCGAATATGCTCCGAAGCAGGCAGCAATTCCAGACCGGATACATAGCGATTTTGTGGGCCAAAGTGATCGATATGCGGGCCAATGTCATAGAAGTCATACCAGAATGAAAAGCCATAATCCCAGCCGGATATGACAAACCAACTGGTTAAAATAGAGACAATCAATGCAGCCAGGAGTACAAAAAACCAGCTTAACTGGCTGATATATCGAGGCATGGTACTTTTCAAACTCATGAAACACTCGTGTAAAAGGTAAGTATCTCGTCCGCAATGGGGTTCACAAATTGAAGATCTAAATGACAGTGATGATGCCCTTTAACCGCTACCCCCGTAGCTGTTTTAACCAATGGAAGCCGCTCCTCCATCAGACCACGAGACAAATAGCCACCTTCCGCTCGAATGACCAGCATCGGACATTCTATGGATTTAAGAAATGCCTCCAGAATATCGGGTGTAAAACGAAAACGGGAACGTGCTTTCAGCCGGGAATCAGTACTCCATTGCCAGCCGCCATCAACCGTTTTTAAATTACGAATAACGATTGACCGGACAATTTCTTTTGGTAATTGTCCGACAGTTGCACGAAGCTGTACTGCTTGCTCAATGCTTTCAAATATACGCAAGGGCTTTTCGGGAACGGGTTGAATAGCTTGCCGAAAATTACTGACAGCCTCTTCTGGCTTTTGTGTCAGAGGCCCAAATATATCGATACTGATTACACTGGATATAGAATTGGGTAACGTTGCCGCTAACAATAATGCGACTGCTCCACCCATTGAGTGTCCAAGCAGATGTACTGGCTTACCCAGATTTCGAATAACATCCGCCACTGCTTCGACGGGTGTCCAGATATGATAATCCGCTTCATTAGGCAACCAGACTGAATGGCCATGGCCCGGTGAATCCAGACAGATAACCCGGTAATCCATAAGAAAAGGCGTCAGCTTTTCAAAAGAGGCGGCATTATCTAACCATCCATGTAACGCCAGAATAACATCACCCTCTGGTTGGCCGAATTCCAACGCCGCCAGAGAACCAAAACGAGTTTCAAAAAAAATTTCTTTCACGCCATTCTACCTGCCAATAAAATCAGTATCGAATTATTACAGCACAATACATGGCATGACATGGGTGGAACAAATCGTTTTAAATACTGAGGTTCGGATACCAGACATCCGTGGCTGTCATACACGAACCAGCAGCCTCCCCTTCAAGAAGCCAACATTCTGCTGGAGACCAGGGTTGTTCCATAATAGCCCCGTCGATCAAGTAAGAAGCCAGATGCCCTACAAGAGGAAGGTGGGAAACCAGAATTACATCGTGATTCAGGCTTTGTAGTTGGTTGATCAACTCAATGATATTGCCACCAGGAATCAAACCATTTTCTTCTCTGAGTGGAATATCACAAGCAGCGACGATATTTTCAGCGGTTTGTCGAGTCCGTAGATAAGGGCTATGCCAGCATTCGGCATTTTTCATTGATTGGGATGAAAGCCATTTGCCCGCCATATCCGTTTGTTTGAGGCCTTTTTCGGTTAATGATCGACTTTGATCATTAACATCACCTTTCACTGCAGAACCATGGCGGACAATATAAATTTTCACTCGTTTTTTTCCTTGTCAGGATAAATATGATGATCATGCCCTGGCCATTCCTTAAATGGGAAAGGCTTTTCTTCAGAGCATCCAGTCAGATAATGAGTGACTTGCTGGTAGTACATTCCCAGAGAAAAACTGAAGTTTTTTAATGTTTTTTGATTGTCGCCACTGAATAAACGAAATAACCATTGAGTTAATGTAATAGTTATAAGAAGAAGATCCAGTGTTTTAGCTACCAATAAAAAGATAACGGTATAAATTGTTCTTAGCCAAAAAACATCAGATGTTGCAGAGGATTTAAAATTCGGTTGACTCATGGATACTGCCTTTATATTTCATGTTTGGGTAAAGCAAAATCGACATCGGACGCATGCTCTCCCGTCATTAAACCGCCTGCAACAGCTCTGGGGTCTGCTTTTTCAAATAACACCTGATAAGCACCCATTACCAATGGCATATAAATACCTGACTCAAGCGCTTTTTCCCTGACATAGCGCAAGGTGCTGACACCTTCTGCCACTTCACCCAATTCATTAACTGCATCTTCCAGGGTTTTACCCTGCCCTATCGCATAACCAACCCGAAAGTTACGACTTAATGGCGACATACAGGTAACGATTAAATCCCCAACACCAGACAAACCAAGGAATGTCAGAGGGTTGGCCCCCATGGCAACTGCGAACCGGCTCATTTCTGCCAATGAGCGGGTAATGATCATACTACGGGTGTTCTCCCCCATTCCCAAAGCAGACACAAAACCACTGACGATGGCATAAATATTCTTGAGCGCACCGCCCAATTCCACGCCGTAAATATCGTTGGATGCGTATACGCGAAAATACGGACAGCTCAGAGCTTCCTGAACATTACGCCGCAAGTCACTGTCCTTACTGGCAACAACCGTAGCGGCAAGCCCTTTTCGCGCAATTTCCTTGGCCAGATTAGGCCCACTGATTACGCCCGTTGGATTGTTAGGGAAAACATCCGAAAGCACCTGGCTCATCAGTTTGAAACCGTCAGGTTCTATTCCTTTGGTGGTACTGACCAAGGCTTGATGTGGCTGGATCAGATGTGCGAATGATGAAATAACATAACGAAAAGAACGACTGGGGATGGAAACAAAGACGACATCCGCATCTTTCAGAGCCATCTCAATTTCGGTTGTTGCAACCAGATTAGGATTCAGACTCACATCGGGCAGATACTGAGGATTCAGATGATGATGATTAATTGAGTCGGCAATATCCTGATTGCGCAACCATTGAACAGACTCGATATGATTATCAGCCAGAATGTTAGCAATCACGGTACCGAAGCTGCCGCCCCCGATCACCGCCACTTTTTTAATTCCCACGTATTCCTCCATACCCGCAGCCTGCGTCGACAGCCGGGATGCATTCAAACAGAATCGATGCCTATCAGGCACCAGACCTCAAATAAGATGCGCATATAACCGTAATGTGTCAGGAAAAGCTACCGCTTATCCATCGTCATCACCGCTGTGGCTATTCTCAAGCGATTCAACCAAATTACAGAAGGTTTGATAATTGGTTTCATTGAGGCCCATCAAGACTTTGTGGGCTTCGATTACCCGATCTCTGGCTTCGTCTTCTGACATGGTTTCCGTTGCCCACTCCGAAAAGCGGGTGCTGTTCCGGCAGAAATCCTGAATAATATGAAAGACTTCATCAAATCCCATGCTCTCCAGTAGACGGGTAATGCTGGGATCTGGCGAGTACAGCGTTGGTGTAATACCTCGATGACGCTGGCTGGCCATGGATATTTTGGCCAACTGTCCCAGAGCACTGCTATCAATCATTTCAACATCAGACAGATCAATTAGCACATTGTTGTATTCACTGCCTTCGAGTACATCGGCAATAAAACGCTCAAAAGCCGGACACAATGTGAGTCGTACTTCACCAACCAGTCGGATGATTTGCACCCCGGACTGTTCGCCAACCTGAATACGCCCATTCATTCAATTTCTCCACGCACCAATGACATCACCGCGATGTCATCTGGCGCATCATCGTGATGATCCAGTTCCAGAAGAGTAAAGAGGTCAGACTTCACCCCTTTGGATTGTTTGACCAAATCCAGCAGCGCCTGTTCTTTTGCTGCCATGGATGGTTCGTTCAGTATTTCCAAAACACCATCGGAAAACATGACCAATGCAAAGTCTTCTGGAAGTGTCAGTGTGTACTCCCGATAAACTGGCTCGGGAAATAGCCCAACCGGCATGCCCTTGCCATTAAGATACGACACCCCATCCCGGGTTAGCAGCACGGGTAATGGCAAATGACCGCCAATGCTGTATGTCAACGTCTGGGTCTGGAAGTCAATCAGCCCATAACACATGGTGAGATGTTTTTTGAGATGCGTCGCCAACAACTCATTATTCAAGCGATCCAATACCTTGACAGGGTGAAGCAAATCATCGCTGGAACCCCGTTTGAAATTGCGGCGCAACCGGTACGTCAAATTTTTCAATAATACGGTTACAAACGCTGATGATGCGCCATGACCCGATACGTCAGCGATATAAAACACCATGCGATGCTCATCAAGGCTGAAATAATCCAGAAAATCGCCGCTAAGCAACAAGGAGGGAATAATGGAATGCTCGCATTGCACCCCACAGATATTCTGTTCTTCAGGCAACATACTGAGCTGGATTTGCCGACCGGCCATCTGATCCGCTCTTAACTCATCAAGCCCGCGTTTCAGATCAAAGTTGGTCTTTTCCAGATACTCCCGATAAGCCGTATTTTCCGATTCCAGCTCTGAGCGCTGCAAAGCCCGCTGAAGAGCAAAGTGCAACACTTCCAGATCCGGTATTGGCTTAACCAGAAAGTCATCGGCTCCCAATCGCAAGGCCCGCACAGCGTCATTCATGACACCTGCCCCGGACACAATAATGACCGGCAATCTGGGATACACCTGCTTGATGTGTTCAAGCCAGTCAATGCCCGTCACACCGCCCATGCGAAGATCACAAATAACAGCGTCAACGGAACGGCTTTTCAGAGCAAACCAGGCATCATCCGGGTCAGCACAAGCGATCACCTGATATTCGTATTCGACGAGAAATGCCGCAATACTCTCCCGAACGCTGGGGTCATCGTCAATGACCATTACCGTGGTCATGCAAATCTCCTGATTTCAGAATTCAGAAAAGCCATCGCCCTGACGGCGACTCTAGCGACCTGAATTACAACAATTCGACAAGTCACCAACCAACCTTATTTTCAAGAATAGCACTGAAAAGGAACACTACTCGCATATTTACAGCCTTTCAATCCCTGCCAAAGGCGCATTCAGGGATTATTGTCGGTTCAACCGAAAATTGGGGAATGGTGAAATATGACGCGTTGATCGCACTGGATTAATGTCCAGACCACCTCGACGGACATAACGGGCGCAAACCGTCAGTTCATCCGGGCTGGCCCGATCCATCAAATCGCAGAAAATTTGCTCCACACACTGTTCATGGAAGCCCTGGTGCTGCCGCATGGAAACGATGTAAGCCAGCAGGGATTCTGGCTGAATCTGATGCCCATGATAATGAATGTACACGCTACCCCAATCTGGCTGCCCAGTGACCGGACAGTTGGACTTCAACAGATGCGAACACACCCACCCACTCCAGGATGCTTCCGGCACCATTTGCAATAAACCGGCATTCGGTTCGTACGCGTCAATAGCGACATCCAGTTGATCCAGACACACCGCTTCTGGTGCTGATGGCCACGGATGCCATAACGGCAACAAGCAAACTTCAACGGTTTCTCCGGCGACCTGAGACAGATCAGCCGCTACCTGACGGGAGACATCGGTATCGGAAGCAAAACGAGTCTGGTTCAACGAGTTCAGATACAGCTTCAGGGATTTCGATTCAATCAGACTCGGGCTTCGGGCCGGAATACGAATTTCAGCAATACGCACCTCCGGTTTCCCCCGCTGCCCCAGCCAGGACACTTCATAACCATTCCAGATATCTTCCCCAAAAATGGCCAACCGGGAACCAAACCCGGTGTGATCCCGACTTTCACAGCGAGGAATGGGGAACAACAACGAAGCATCGTACTGATCAACGTATTCGGACTGCTTACCTAATGGACTAAATACAACACTTTTCTCGTCTGAACTCACGAAACACCCACTCCAAAAAACAAAATGCCCGCCATAAAGGCGGGCCGATCATATAGTCCTGGCCGGACACAAAAACTCGATTACTGGCGCATACCTGTGCCATTACGTAACAAACGCAGGCTGTATAAGCTCAGAATGACAATAAACAACGTCATCATACCAAACGATATCCAGACGCCCACATCCGACACCCCAAGAATACCAAACCGAAACGTATTCACCATATACAGAATGGGATTTAACTGGGACACCAGTTGCCAATGATCCGGCAACAAGGAAATAGAATAAAAAACACCGCCCAGATAGGTCAGTGGTGTAATCACAAACGTGGGGATAATGGAAACATCATCAAATTTACGAGCATGCACACCATTGATAAACCCACCCAATGCAAACAGCACAGCCGATAGCACGATAATCCCCACGACGACCCCAACGCTGTGAATCGTCAGACTGGTAAAGTACAACGACAACAAGGTGACGATCAGCCCAACAGCAACACCACGGGCAACACCACCACACACATATCCCGCCAGAATCGTTCCCGGATGCACCGGAGCCACCATCAACTCTTCAATGCTGCGCTGGAACTTGTTGCTGAAAAACGACGAAGCCACATTGCCATACGCATTGGTGATCACACTCATCATAATCAAACCCGGCACAATAAAGGACATATAGTCCACACCGCCCATTTGACCGATTCTCGGGCCGATCAAATTGCCGAAGATCACAAAGTACAACGTCATCGTAATGGCTGGTGGGAGCAGAGTTTGCTGCCAAATGCGCATAAAACGACGAACTTCTTTCACAACAATGGTTTTAAACGCAACCCACTGAACGCGCATCATCGGACTCATCAGGAAGCCTCCTTCACCATAGAGACAAACAATTCTTCCAGACGATTAGCCTGCGGTCTCATACTGCGCACCACCACGCCTTGCTGATCCAACTGCCGGAACAAGCCATTGATCCCCTGACCCTTCTCAACCGTCACCATCAGGCAATCCGGGTCTGCCTGAGAAACATCAAAACCATCCAACTGCGGGGCAGCCGATAGTGGCTCCACCAGATCGAGCATAAAGGTTTCCGATTTGAGCTGTGCCAATAAAGCCCGAACACTGGTGTTCTGTACAATTTCACCCCGATTGATAATCGCCACATTGCGACACAGTTGTTCGGCTTCTTCCAGATAGTGCGTTGTCAGAATGATCGTGGTGCCCTGCTCGTTCAGATCCTGCATAAAGCCCCACATGGAACGGCGCAGTTCAATGTCCACCCCGGCCGTTGGCTCATCCAGAATCAGAACATCGGGCTGATGCACCAACGCCCGAGCAATCATCAGGCGTCGTTTCATACCGCCAGACAACATGCGAGAAGGCTGATCACGCTTGTCCCACAATTCCAGCGCTTTTAACAAACGCTCGGTTTGTTCCTGGGCATCCGCCATCTCTATACCGTAATACCCGGCCTGGGTCAGCACAATATCCGCAACTTTTTCAAACTGATTGAAATTAAACTCCTGAGGCACAACGCCCAGACTTTGACGAGCCAGAAACGGTGAACCGTTCACATCATGACCCATGACCTGAGCATGACCTGAGGTTTTCTGAACCAGACCAGAGAGAATCCCCAATGTGGTAGACTTCCCGGCCCCATTGGGGCCAAGCAAAGCAAAAAAATCGCCCTGCTCGACAGCAAGATCTATGTTCTTGAGTGCTTCAAAACCGTTTTCATAAACTTTTGACAAGCCCTGTACAGACAGTGCCGCAACCATATTCAACCAACCTGAACGAGTAACTGCATGAGTGAATCACTTCCGCATCACATACAACAACTGACCGAACTGCATCAGAAATTGATCGACGCACGTGAGAGCAAAGTGCTAAGCGACGCCATGTTACACCAACTTGAACAGATCATTGATCAGCTCACGCAACAGTCTGACACAGCCTGGCAAGATGCCAGTGCCTGGCTCGCCCATACCATGAGCATGGCTCCTCAGATAACGCCCCTGATCAACCGGGAATTACTGTGGTTTTTTGGTGGTGACTGCCTTCATTTTCTGACCGATGAAGAAATCAACACGTTCCAGCAACAAGAAGAAGCGAACGAGGAATAACAGGCCAACGTGTGATTTTCGTACACTAACCCCCTACCTGCGGTTGGCAAGCCTGCTTCAGACTTACATAATCGTTACAAAACAGCAGGGCGTGGATCATGATGTATCAGGATGCTCTTCAGTCTATTCTGACGTCTTACCAGCAAGGTCGAATCAACTACAACACCAAACTTCTGAGCCTCGGCTTTTTGAGTGTATTGGAACGAGGGCCACTGGATTACGAACACATGGCTTTCATGATGCAGCGCCCGGAACCAGGGATACGCTCCGTGATTCGAAACTACATCAAGCGTAATTTGGTGGAAATCGTTGAGAAGCGTTCCAGTACACACGGTGGTCGCCGTTGCAATTGCTACGGCCTGACACTCAAGGGCCAACAACTGCTGAGTGCTTACCAGCGCACGGAGCAAACACCAAGCATTACCCGCCGAGCTGAAATCTATCAAGAACTGCGTGATGAACATCCAGACCGTACGTTTTCCTGTATCGCTCTTCTGGCCGCGACAGAATTGACTGACGGCCGTGCCAGTGCGTTATTAGCTACCATGCAAATCAACGCCCCCGCTCTGATGCAACAAACCACACGGGCCATCGAAGCCGATTTACTCTGCATTTGTGGCTATGAAACCAGCCCCGATGGTGGTCGGGAAAGACGCGTGGCACTCACCCCGGATGGTAAACGCCTGTTGTACTTGATGCTTCAGATTTGATCTTTTTCAAACCCAAAAAAGATAACGGTATAATTAACACAAAACCCATATTATCAGCCATACCGCCTTTACAAAAAAGGAGCAAACCATCAAGTCAGTGACCGAATTTGAGCTTGAATCTGGTCGCGGCTTATCTGGGCAAGATCATAATCTGCTTGTCGATAAAGCCAATTTTCAGCACGGGTGTTAAACACCAATGCTAACCTGACCGCCATTTCAGGCGTAATACCCGCCTTGCCATTGAGAATCATTGACAGGGTTTTGCGACTGACACCCAACAACCCAGCCGCCTGAGTAACATTCAGTCCCAGTGGTTGCATACAGCGTTGCCGAACAGCCTGCCCCGGATGCTCACTCATACCCGATCACCTTCATTTGAAATACAAAATACGAACGACACGCTATCATCAGCTTTGTTGCAATCTCAGCCACAAAACCCACGCCACTGCATTCAGGTGAGAACCAGCTCACAAAACATCAATTTACCCTGGTCAGTTTTTCCCACTGTCTCCCTCTTGAGACTCCCCGACCTCTCAAGTATGGTTCCGCCATCGCCGCCCAATACGGAAACAATGAGTAATCCATCATGCGCCTTGTTTACATTCCGGTTTTTTGTCTGCTTGGCCTGCTAACGGCTTGCAGCACTCCGCACTACATTCCTTTCACTCAGGAACTGCGTTACGCAGAAGGATTAAGTGAAGCCGATTTACAACGTCTGCAATACTATATTTGCCCACCACTGAAAATGGCCAGAGCCGTCGAAGTGACTGAAAAGAACATCAATGATGGCCGCCTGATTCGTCGCCAGCAGCAAAATCTGGAAGAAGTGGTTGTGCCCGCCTGGACACCCGGTATCGCTCTGCAAAATTCAGAGCATCATCTTACCGTCAGCTTCGAAGAAGGCTCGTATTTTCATTTCGGGGTTGAACAAGGCAAGAGCAGCGGCTACTACACCCCGCTGGGCCGGGAATTTGAAGGCTTGTTCAAAATCCCTTACGGCAGCAAGCTCTACGACATGGACCTTTCCGAATCCTACGAGTGCGAAAGTGATAACTACACTCAGCCACGTCTCTGGATTGACGCGGCATCACTGAATAACAAAACCCACCAGCGCAAGGTGCTGCAAGGTCTCAGAGCGCAATAGCTCATCACAGACCTCCCTCTCAGGACAGCAGACACCTCCACATCTAACGGCTGATCAGATACGTTCTGACAGCCGTCTCGATACCCGCACACAAGTACTCCAGATCAGAATCCGTTATCACAAACGGCGGCATGACATACACCAGATTGGCAAAGGGCCGCACCCAAACACCTTGTTCCACCAGCAAGGGCTGCAGCACCCGGCCATCTGCCGCGTGACCCAGTTGCACCACTCCGATGGCTCCCAGTACACGAACATTTTCCACACCGACCTGATCCGCCAGCGGATTCAGTCCACGGTGCAGACCCGCTCCTATTCGACGCACCTGAGATTGCCAATCGGAAGCCAGCAACAAATCCAGACTGGCACACGCCACTCGACACGCCAACGGATTACCCATAAAAGTGGGGCCATGCATGAAGCACCCCGCCTCTCCCTCGCTGATCACCCGAGCCACCAAATCAGTGGTCAGTGTTGCCGCCAGCGTCATGTAGCCGCCAGTCAGGGCTTTCCCGAGACACAAAATATCGGGCGTAATACCTGCATGATCGCAAGCGAACAACTGTCCGGTGCGTCCAAATCCAGTGGCGATTTCATCGGCGATCAATAACACATCGTATTGGTCACACAATGCCCTTGCGCCTTTCAGATAATCCGGGTGATAAAAACGCATTCCCCCCGCTCCCTGAACTATCGGCTCCAGAATCAGTGCCGCCAGCGTGTCAGAGTGTTGTTCCAGCGTTCGTTCAAGATTGTCCAGATCCTGCGCCAACGTATCAGGTTGGGCAATATCACCACGCCAGTTATCAGCCGGTGCAGGCACAAACACTTGTTGCGACAACACACCCGAGAAGACATGGTGCATGCCACGGTTCGGATCACAGACCGACATCGCCCCGGTGGTATCACCGTGATAACCCCGCTCCAACGCGGCAAAGCGATGTTTTTCCGGTTTCCCTCGGGCTTGCTGGTACTGAATCGCCATTTTCATGGCCACTTCAACCGATACCGAACCGGAGTCCGCAATAAATACCTTATCCAGCCCATCGGGAGTCAGCGCAACCAGACGGCGGGCCAACTCAATTGCAGGCTCATGCGTCAGACCACCGAACATCACATGAGACATATCTGCCAACTGTTCCGTAGCAGCCTGATTCAGAACCGGGTGGTTATAACCGTGTACCGCACTCCACCAGGAAGACATGCCGTCCACCAGCTCCCGACCATCCGCCAGCGTCAATCGCACCCCGTGTGCAGAAGCTACTTTCCAGACCGGGGCCGGTTCTGACATGGAGCTGTAAGGGTGCCAGATATGCCGGGCATCAAACGCCAGATCCTGAGCCAGCTTGTCATCAATAGTTGCCATGCAATGCGCTCTCATTCATTACTCGAATTCATTATTTTAAAACTTGAACAGACGCGATCCACTGTACTCGCACCACCCTGCCGCTCCATGACATACCGACGGGACATATTGATACAGTGAATACAAATGTCACCCGTCCAGACACCAGTAAACCAGCCCCGCATCAAACC
>Ga0193956_1000781_pt1 | contig 13709 bp, 10 predicted proteins | sample BB_7_MG_FD_140358 | JGI IMG/M metagenome (GOLD analysis project Ga0193956, IMG submission 140358) | Microbial mat bacterial communities from the Broadkill River, Lewes, Delaware, United States - BB_7_MG | ecosystem: Environmental > Aquatic > Freshwater > River > Microbial mats | place: USA...
AATGTTGCAAAACAGGAAACGTCAAAAAAAATAGACACTCCTAATATTTCAAAAAAGAAATTCTCCAACAATACTAAATTTGTCGCTCTTTTTGCTATTCTGCTGATAACCTTTGCAGTATATATACCCACTTTTCAGAACGAAGCTACAAACTGGGACGACCAAAATTATGTTTCCACAAAAACAAAAGACAACCTAAATGGAAACACAATGCTCGAAAAGTTAGATGCCGAAACAATCAAAAAAATATTCTTTTCTGAAGACCCCGAAGAACGATATTTTATGGGAAACTATCACCCACTAACAATGTTGAGCTTAAACCTTAATTATCAAGTTACTGGAACAGACGAAAATGGAAAAACAATTCCTTGGCTGTTTCAACTAACAAATATTCTTTTGCACGTAATTTCTACCGCACTGCTATTTTTTATTTTATTAAAACTATTTGACAACTTAGAAATAGCAATAATTGCAGCCCTACTTTTTGGAGTTCATACCATTCACGTAGAGTCTGTTACGTGGATTTCGGAAAGAAAAGATGTGCTTTACACCGTTTTTTACCTTTCATCACTTATTTTTTATATAGAATATGCAAAAAAAGAAAAAATACAATTACTAATAATAGCATTTTTCTTTTTCCTTCTTAGTTTATTATCTAAAGGACAGGCTGTTTCACTCGCAGTAACACTTCTTGCAGTAGATTATTTTTTAGGTAGAAAATTATTATCATCAAAAATAATTTTAGAAAAACTGCCATTCGTTGCACTTGGTATGCTTTTTGGATTTATTGCCATAAAAGCACAAAGCCAAGGATACGCCATACAAACTGGTGGCGACTACGGATTTCACAAAAGAATAGCAATAGCCGGATATGGTTTTACTCAATATCTGATAAAATTAATTGCACCGCTAAATCTCTCTGCAATATATCCTTATCCAGATATTGTAAACAAAACTATTCCCGCTTATTTTTGGCTTGGCTTAATTCCATCATCTTTGGTGGCAGTGGCTGGTATTTATTATTTCAATAAAAACAAAATAATAACATTCTCAATAGCATTTTTTGTGCTAAATATTTTACTGCTACTACAACTTATTCCAGTTGGAAGTGCAATGTATTCAGATAGATACGCATACATTCCATCAATAGGATTTTTTATTGCCATAGCATATCTTGCAAATCTTTTTACTGATAATAAAATAAAACAATTAAGTTTTTTATCATCAAAATACAAAATAGGAAATATAAATATAACTTTATTTCATATTATTCTAATTTTTTATATTGGATTTTTATCATACACAACAATAGAACGAGAGAAGGTGTGGAAAAACAGCCTAACACATTGGACCGACATTATTGAAAAACAACCCAAGGCAGTAGTTTCTTACAACAACCGAGGCACTATTTACAACAACATGGCAAAAGAAGCAAAACAAAACTTGGATTACGAAAAATACAAAGAATACAAACTTATGGCAATCAACGATTTTAGCCAAGCAGTAAAACGAAAACCAGACTATACAAGTGCATTTTACAACAGAGGATACAGCAAAAAAGAACTTGGAATAGAATTTGGAGACAGCATACTTGTTAAAGATGCAATAAAAGATTTTGACTTTACAATAGCCATAGATTTAAACTTTGTTGCAGCTTATCAAGAAAGAGGGGCAGCTTACGATTATCTTAGAAAATATCAAAAAGCAATAAACGACTATAATGCGGCAATAAAAATAGACCCACAAAATTCTGAAATAATTATTAACAAAGGCGTTACTCTTGGTAAAATGGGAAAATACAAAGAAGCAATAGAAACATTTGATATTGCAATAAGCCAAAATCCAGAAAATTCGTCGGCATATTCTAACAGAGGACTTGCAAAAGCATTTTTTGGAGACGAAATTGGTGCAATGGAAGACTATAATAAATCTATTGAATTAGACCAAACGTCTTATAAATCATATCACAACAGAGCAATGCTGTTGCACAAAAACGGAAATACAGAAGCAGCAATCCAAGACCTCAACAAAGTCTTAGAACTAAATCCGCAAGACGCTATAACTTACTACACAAGAGGAATTTATTATTTAGAAATAAATAATTTAGACGCAGCTTGTAAAGATTTTAACACAGCAGCCAACTACAACATTAAAGAAGCAACAGAAATGATAACTAAATATTGTAAATAAAAAAACTAATGAAAAATACTTTTTTATTTTTAATAATTAATATATTGATAATAAATACTTTGTTTGCACAAAAAGAATATTTGTTGCGAAACGGAGATACTATAAATGTGGTTGATAACAACGGCTTAAAGCAAGGAGTCTGGTTTTATTTTAGCGATAAGTATAAAAACAACATATCCCAAGAAGGAACTTTTTTAGACAATAAAAAAGAAGGTATTTGGATAACCTACTCGCCAAATGGAAACATCAGAACATATATGACATATAAAAAAGGTGTAATAAATGGCGAAGCCAAAATATACAACCGAGATGGAGTATTGCAAGAAGCAGGAAAATGGGACGGAAACAAATGGACAGGAGAATACAAATTCTTTTACGATAACGGAAATCCTGAATATATTTGGACATACAACGAAAATGGAGAACGAACAGGAATACAACAATATTTCTACGAAGACAACAACCTGAAAATTGAAGGATACTGGGAAAACGGCAAAGAAGTAGGAATACAAAAAGAATACTACCCCGACGGCAGGCTTAAAAGAGAAAGCAACTGGGTTGATGGTATAATAAATGGCGTATCAACAGAATATTACGCAACAGGTGAAGTTAAAATAGTCAAGAAATTTGAAAATGGAGTTTTAGATAAAAACTCAGTTGTATATTACGCTCTTGAAAACTCAAATAACAACACAAACGAAAACAATACTAACGAAAACAACACAAACGAAAATAATACTAACGAAAATACCTACAACACTTTTACAGGAACTGGTTATAATACATTCTACAACGAACAAAAACAAGTTATAAGAGAGGGGCAATTCAAAAATGGAATACTAATAGATGGAAAAAAATATATTTATAATGAAGAAGGTAAGTTACTATTAATTGAAATATACGAAGACGGAAAAGTTGTTAGAACTGAAAGACCTGAAAACAATTAACCATTTACAGTCAATATTATAATGTGGTATTAATATTTGTAGAGACGTTGCATGCAACGTCTAAGCATAATTAGTATCTGCTGTAAAGCAACTATCTATCAATAATTTAATTTAATAATTCTTACTCTATAGACAAACACGAATTAATTAATGAACATATTTAAAAAATTCCCAAAAACATTTTGGGTCGCAAATTCATCAGAACTATTTGAACGATGGGCATGGTATGGACTATTCAACGTGCTTGCCATATACCTAACCGACCCAACAGACACAGGAGCATTAGGATTTTCGCAAGAACAAAAAGGAGCATTGATGGGAATAATATCATCAATGGTATATTTCCTGCCAGTTTTTACCGGAGCAATTTCCGATAAAATAGGATACAAAAAAAGTTTGATAATTGCATTTGTTCTATATTTTGTTGGATACTTGCTTATGGGGCAGGTGAGTAGCTATACAGCCGTTTTTATTGCATTTGGAATTGTGGGGCTTGGGGCTGCAATATTCAAACCAATAATATCTGCAACAATATCCAAAACTACAACAAAAGAAACATCGTCGCTTGGCTTTGGAATTTTTTATATGATGGTGAACTTTGGAGCTTTGATAGGTCCAGTAGTAGCGTCAAAACTAAGAGAGGAAAATTGGAACTACGTATTTTTTTCGTCAGCAGCAGCAATAGGAATAAATATTTTACTCGTTTTGTTCCTCTACAAAGAACCCGTAAAAGAACTAAATAAAGACAGCCTATTAGACAGCATAAAAAAAATATTTCTCAATATAATAACAGTATTTAAAGATTGGAAATTTTTACTTTTCCTACTACTAATTGTTGGTTTTTGGACAATGTATATGCAGCTATTTTTCACACTGCCAGTATTTATTGGACAATGGATGGACACAACAATATTATACGATGCCATAGCCAGTATATCGCCAATGCTTGCCTCCAAAATAGGAACACCAACAGGCGAAATTGCTCCCGAAATGATATTAAATATAGATGCTCTTTACATTGTTATTTTTCAAATAATGATTTCTACATTTGTGATGAAGTGGAAAGCTCTAAATGCCATGATTAGTGGTATTTTTGTTGCAGCAGTAGGAATAGGATTAATGTTTATGTTTAACAGTCCATTTTTTGTATTCCTTGCAATATTAATTTTTGCTTTTGGCGAAATGGCAAGCTCTCCAAAAATTACCGAATATATTGGGCTAATTGCTCCCAAAGATAAGAAGGCATTATATATGGGAATGTCGTTTTTGCCCGTTGCAGGAGGAAACTTTTTTGCAGGAATACTATCTGGAAATGTTTACGGAGCAATGTCCGACAAAATAACTATTATTACAAAAGAACTTACAAAAAACAATATTACAGTTCCCGAAATCTCCGAGAGCTTTACACAAACAGACCTCATAAATTTAGCTTGCAACAAATTAGATATGTCCCAAACCGAACTAACAAACTACCTGTGGACAACCTACAACCCCGACAATATCTGGTTTGTTTTTACTGCCATTGGACTTGTAACTGTTGTGGGATTAATCCTTTACAATAAATTTATTATCAAAACCGAAAAAAAAGAATTATAAAAACATAACGAAGAGACGTTTCATGAAAGGTCTCTACGCATACACAATAATATTATATTTTTCCAACAATCCAGATAGCCCCGAAGAAGAAAACTTTGCTTTTTTAAGTTTGTTTTCCTCTGGGTCTATGGTGTAATTATACGAAGTTATAAAATCTGATTTTTCTAATTTTGTTCGGTCAAAAATAGCTCCGTCTAAATTACAGTTGTCAAACATAGAGCCAGTTAAGTCAGCTTCAACAAACTCGGCTTCTTTTATTTCACAGTTTTTAAACTTAGTTTGTTTAATTTTTAATTTATAAAAAGACGCATAATTTAAAATGCAGTTTTCAAAACTAAATGAAATTAAAAAAACATCGCAAGCATCAAAACGCAAGCCCATTAATTTGCAATTCAAAAACTTAGAATCTCTAAAAATAGCACCATCTATTTTTGCCATAGACAAGTCGCAGTCTTCAAATTTGCATTCAAAAAAATGTATTCCAGATAAATCTACATTTGCAAAAGTGCAATTAACAAAAGTGCACGATTCATATTCTTTTGATAGTTCCTTGTCTGTATAGTTTTGATTTTTAAATTCTTGGTTTTCTACGTAAGTGGTTTTCATCTGTTTTAAATTTATTTATTATAATCATACCCTTGTGTGCGAATGATTTGCATTGCGTTAGCTATATGATTGTGAGAACAATCACCCCGAATGGGTATTTCATATATAAATATTATTATTATTTTTGTTTTTGTAAAATATAATCATTATACAAAGCCTCACTTTGTTCTGCCCATATTTTGCGTCCCATATAAAAATACTTGCTAATTTGTTTGTAAATTTTATTAGCTTCTATTACCCTATGGTTTGTAGCACTAACTCGCTTGTATATAGCAACTTCTCTATCTATATTTAATATAGTTAACTCATCAGATAGAGTTTTTAAGTTATCTATTTCAGATGTAGTAACCCCAAAATTAGATAGCATATCTAAGTTTTCTTCAACAATAATTAATATAGATTTTGTATGCACACACAATTCCGACGAGCTTAGTTTCAATAGTTTAGTTCGGCTGATAGTTAAATATAATACATTAGATTGCTCGTAAGCCATTTCTATTTTTAATATTAAATTTCGCAAAGCCATTTTCAGTGTTTCTTCTTTTTCGCTTTTTTCTTTGCTCAATAGTATTTGTCTTTGCTCGTAAAGCTCGTCAAATGGCAGATTGTTAAACTGGTCAATGTTAGACCTTAGTTCGTTTACGTGAGCTTCTGTAATGCCATATTTGTTAAACTCCGAAATGTCTCTTTCCAGCAAGCCAATTATTCTATTTCCTAATTGATATAGATTGGCTATGGTTGTGTTGAAGTTCTTTTGAGCTTTTTTCATATAAATATTTGTTTTTTGTTAAGTTAAAGTTGTATTATATCTATAAAAAGTTTTATTATATTAAGCAAAAGTATTGTTATATAGATAAAATATTATATTATATACATAAAAAAATGTTTCGAATTAATAAAAAGTTCTTTTATGTTTACAAAAATAAAAAAAATATGAATAAAAAAATACTTTTTGTTAATAATTAATAACTTTATTAAGTATAATTAAACATTTTTAATTAATATAATAGAACTTTATACTAATATTAATTATTTTTAATACAAAACATAGCATAAAAAAAAAACTGTCAGACACTTTTAAAGTGTCTGACAGTTTTTTTAGAAAACACTTACAAACCCGACACTTTTAAGGTGTCTTATTTTTTGAACTTCTTTCATAACTGTCAGATATTTCAAAAGTGTCTGACAATTAGACTACTTAACCAACACTACTCCCTTCGCTAACTTCCTGTTCTGGTTGAATTGCAACAAGTTTGCCGTCAAAATCTTCTGCCATAAGTAGCATTCCTTGCGATTCCATTTTTTTGATGGTGCGAGGTGCAAGATTTACTAATATTGTAACTTGTTTGCCTAATATTTCTTCAGGTTTGTAAGATTCTGCAATTCCTGCAACAACGGTGCGTTTGTCTATTCCTGTATCTACTTCTAATTTTAGAAGTTTTTTGGTTTTCTTAACCTTTTCGGCTGCAATAACTTTACCAACTCTAATATCTAATTTTTGAAAATCATCAAAACTAATATTTTCTTTTTGTGGTGCTGCTTTTTGTTCTGCCTTCTCTATTTCTTTTTTAGATTTTTCTAATTTTGCTATTTGTTTTTCTATTTCGCTGTCTTCTATTTTTGAAAAAAGAAGAGATGGCTTGTTTATTTTATGACCCGCTTTTATAATGTTTTCAGCATTAAGGCTGTCCCATTTAATAGCTTCAATATTAAGCATATCTCTTAATTTTTCGGAAGAAAATGGCATAAATGGTTCCATTAAGGTAGATAGGTTTGTTACAATTTGTAACGAAATATTCATTATTGTTTTAACACGTTCGGGCTCTGTTTTTACAGCTCGCCAAGGCTCTGTTTCTGCCAAGTATTTATTTCCTTCTCGTGATAGGTTTACCACAGAAACAAGGGCTTCTCTAAATCTATAATTTTCTATGCTTGTTTCAATATCTGTTTTAAGATTATTAATCTTATCAATAAGATTTTTATCTACATCTAAAAGTTCGTTTGTTTCGGGAACAATTCCATCGTAATATTTGTTGGTAAGCACAAGCACACGATTAATAAAATTACCCAAATCGCCCACAAGTTCGCTGTTGTTTCTTGTTTGAAAATCTTTCCAAGTAAAATTATTGTCCTTAGATTCGGGAGCGTTTGCAGTCAGAACATATTTAAGAACATCTTGTTTGTCAGGGAAGTCCTGCAAATATTCGTGTAGCCAAACTGCCCAATTTCGGGAAGTAGAAATCTTATCGTTTTCAAGATTAAGGAACATGTTTGCAGGCACATTGTCTGGCAAAATATATTCGCCATGAGCTTTTAGCATACTCGGAAAAATTATGCTATGAAAAACAATATTATCTTTTCCAATAAAATGAACCAGTTTTGTATCTTCGCTTTTCCAATATTTTTCCCAATCGGGAGTAAGTTCTTTTGTGGCAGAAATATAACCTATTGGAGCGTCAAACCAAACGTATAAAACTTTTCCTTCGGCATCATTAATTGGCAAAGGCACTCCCCAGTCTAAATCTCTGCTTACTGCACGTGGCTGCAATCCAGACTTAAACCACGAACCGCATTGTCCTTTTACTCCTTCTCTCCATTCTTTGTGGTCTTCCAAAATCCATTTTTCCAAAAACGGCTGATGCTTGTCAAGAGGCAAATACCAGTGTTTTGTTTCTTTGAGTTCTGGCTTGTTTCCGGTAATTGCCGAAACAGGATTTATTAGTTCCAACGCACTTAGCGATGTTCCACATTTTTCGCATTGGTCTCCGTAGGCTTTTTCGCTTCCGCAGTGTGGGCAAGTTCCTGTTATATAGCGGTCTGCAAGATATTGGTCGGCTTCTTTATCGTAATACTGTTTGTTTGTTTTTTCTATAAATTCGCCTTTGTCATACAGATTTTTAAAAAAGTCTGATGCCGTTTTATAGTGAGTTTCGCTTGTAGTTCGTGAATAAATATCAAAAGAAATTCCAAAATCGGAGAATGCTTTTTTATTTATCATATGGTATCTGTCCACTACGTCTTGTGGAGTAATACCTTCTTTTTTAGCTTTTAAAGTGATTGGCACACCATGCTCGTCAGAACCACAAACATGAATAACGTCTTTATTTCTAAGACGTAAATATCTGGTATAAATATCCGAAGGCACATACACACCTGCAAGATGCCCGATGTGAATTGGTCCGTTAGAATATGGTAACGCTGAGGTAATTAAGTATCTTTTTGGATTTTTCATTTTATATGTTAGTTTTTTAGTTGATGTTTTAGTTTATTTAATATTTGGGGGTTGATTGTTTTATTTCTTCAAATAGTCTATAATCAATTGTTCCATGAAATTCATTAGAATAAATTTTTTGTCTGATGCCAAATACTAATCTCATTTTGGTATAATAACTACCTTCAAATAATATGCAATTTGTTATAAGAATTTCGCTAGGAGCAAGATTATAAAAAGTTGAAGGAGGAATACATCGCCATCTACCTCTTGAAATTCTATTCCATTCACCTACACTATCTTTAATTTCAATATTAACAGGAAGTTCATCAAACTCACCCCCCATAGTTAAAGTATCATTACCTATATTTTTAATTATTACAGAATATGACATAAAACAACCTCTTGACAATTTGCTTCTTTCTATTGTAGACTTCCATTCAATATATTCTTCTTCTGTATAAGATGGAGGAGGTGGTGGTGGTGGTGGAGTATTGAAATTATATGCAGAACCAACTATATTTGAAGTATCTACAAAAATAATTAAGTCAAGAGAATCAGGAGATTTATAAGTTTCAGTTGAAACAGAGTTTTTACTTTGCAGAATATATGCAAGAAATATTGAATCCATTTGTTTTCCAATATACATAGGAAAAAAATCAGCTGTTGTAATATAGTTTGGCACTAATCTTAACTCATTTGAAAAAGTATCTATTAATTTTATGCTACGAAGATTGTCATATTCTTTTTCTAATTGGCTTTTTTCAATGTTTTCTTCTGAGCAAGCTGAAATTATTACAAAAGTTATAATTGTTATATATTTTAACCATATGTTTACTTTGTTATCCATGTTAGTTTTTTAATTTATTGATTCAATTAAATACGGATTTTCGCCTGATAATAATATTATAAAAGATATAACTAACAATATTTTACTCTGTTGTCCATATCAGTTTTTTTCCTTTTCGTTCTCACTTACGCCAGTCAGGTTTTTTCTTCGTTCTCACTTACGCTAGTCAGGTTTTCTCTTCGTTCTTACTTACGCCAGTAAGGTTTTCTCTTCGTTCTCACTTACGCCAGTCAGGTGTTTTTCACTTGACTGCTTGGTAGCAGTGGTGTAGCGTTCAGGTGAAAAACACCTGAACGGCGTGGTATTTTTTTTCTCTTCGTTCTCACTTACGCCAGTCAAGTTTTTTTCCCCTGGCTGCTTTTTTACTTTGGTGTTGCGTTCAGGTGAAAAACACCTGAACGGCGTGGAGTTTTTTTTCCCTTCGTTCTCACTTACGCCAGTCAGGTGTTTTTCAACTGACTGCTTTTTTACTTTGGTTTAGCGTTCAGGTGAAAAACACCTGAACGGCGTGGTATTTTTTTCATTTTCGTTCTTACTTACGCCAGTCAGGTTTCCTCTTCGTTCTTACTTACGCCAGTCAGGTGTTTTTCACCTGACTGCTTTTTTACTTTGGTTTAGCGTTCAGGTGAAAAACACCTGAACGGCGTGGTATTTTTTTTCTCTTCATTCTTACTTACGCCAGTCAGGTGTTTTTCACCTGATTGCTTTTTTACTTTTTTATCTGTCGTCTTAGCTTTTTTATCCATAAATAATATAATCGTTGTATTTTGCTTCGTGTGTTTCGTACCAAATTACTCTTCCTATTTCGCAGTAGTTGCTTAGTTTTTCGTATAGTTGGTTTGCTGCCTCAATGCGTTTGTCGGTTGCAATATTACGATTTTCTGCCATTGTCGCTTTTTCTTCTATTATTTTGTCAAACAAGTTATTGGTTGTTTCCAACTCTAAAATTATGCCTTCTATGGCACTGGCAGAGCTGTTGTCTATTCGCCGAGCAATTCGGATAACGCCATTTGCCATGCGATAGAGTTGCAAATCGGTCATTCTGCTCATGTCTTTTATAATACGGCTTTGGTAAACACTTGATTTTATCCCAACATATTGTTTTATAAATATAGAAAGTTCTTTTATCCTGCTTCTTACCTGTTCGGCAAGTTTGCCTTTTTGGTGTGTAACTGCCGTAACAAGCCCCAGAAGTTCTTGGTCTATTTGCATATTGTCAAATTCCTTTACACTTTCTTTATATTCTATTATTTCTTCGGCTGATATGTTAAAACGCTCAAATTCTGCAATATCCCGCATTATTGTATTTGCTTTTTGCCTGCAAATGCCAGATAATTCGGCATAACTCATGTTAAAGTTGGTTGCTCTATATTTTTGTTTCACAATAATTGTTATTTTAAATTGTTGGTGTAAAAGTAAATATAAAATTACAAATGCAAAAATTATTTTTTTCTATCTAAATTTAAAAACACTCAAAGTGCTTTTATTTAATGTTTTAGCTGTTTTGTTAATTTATTTAATATAGTTTATATGTTAGTAATTTTGATATATATGTAATATAATTATTATTACTTATTTTTTTATTTGTAATATTTATTATATAATCTATAAAGATTGTATTAAAATTAGAATTATTTGTAATTTTATTTAATATATTTATTTTAAAATTTAATATAAATGTTTTGAAAATTGAAATATATATTATTAAATCTAATATATTTGTCTTTTTTATAAAACTATTTGTAATATAATTTTATTTTTATAAAATTTAGTATAAATACTTCAAAAATAGTTATTTATATATATTATTAAATAGTAAATAAGTATTTAAAATAAAAAGTTAAAATATATATATAATAATAAATATCAATAAAAATTTATTGATATTGTAGTTATATTTTTAAATAGAGGAATACAATATAAATAATGTTGATTGTTGTGTATTAATGTTTTTTTTTGATGCTATAGGATTAGAAAAAATAATGGTTCTACTGTTATTTTGATGGTAATTAAAAAAAAGTTTAATATTCAATGCAGAAAAATCAATTAACAATTTAATACATTCTAAAAAACAGAAGGTAACCTTCTTGCTAATAGGTGATTGTGCTTTTTGTTCTTGTTTTCTTCCTTATTCATACAATTTTTTTTATACTTGAATCTTGAAAATTCTGTATTGAGTATTGAGTGTTTAAAATTCAAAAAAACTCCATTAAATTAGAGGCAGAACTTGAACATCGTAAAAAACTTAATAACAGAACTTATTTGAAAATATTTTTTGTTATTTTAGTTCTATTCAGACAGATAGGTAGGTTTAGCTTATCTGTTAGTCAAAGTAGTTTTTTATCCATAAATAATAATATTTGTAGTTTTTGTAAATATTAATAATTTTGTGAAAATAAAAAAAATTAAAATAATGGAAAGAAATTATTCATATTTAGAATTAGATTATAAAATAAATAGCCACTACATAAATACCAATAAAAAACTCGGATTGTATGGGCTATTGGGCATATTGCAAGATGTTGCTGGCGAACATGCACTACGCCTTGGTTTTGGATACGAGGATTCTAAGAAGAAAGGTTTTTTTTGGGTTTTGGTTCGCCAAAAATTACGAATAAATAGATGGCCAGATTGGAACGACTTGGTTACTATAAAAACTTGGACTAAGGATATTATCGGGATTTATGCAATTCGTGAATACGAAATATTTGTTAACGACCAAAAAATTGGCGATTGCTCTACTACTTGGATGATTTTAGACAGCCAAACCCGAAGACCCAAAAAAATAGATAACTTGGACAATTTATTTAAACCAAGACTTGAAAAAACTTTAGAATATAATGCACAAAAGGTAAGTATTCCAAAAGAAATAGATTCAGAAAGAAGGCTAAAAGTTCAAATAAGCGACCTTGACATGAACAACCATGTTAGTAATATAAAATATGCTGAATGGATATTGAACTTAATACCTTTTAGTTATCATAAAGAATATGTTATTAAAGAATATGAAATTAATTTTTCTAACGAAATACTTTTGGGCGAAAAAATAGAATTGTTTAGTAATATGAAAAATATTAGCCCAAGTAATAATTCCGAGCTGTTTTTTAAAGGCGATAGGGTAGAGGACTCTAAAACTGTTTTTGCTGCAAGGCTAATTGCTGAAAAATTAAATATTTAAAAATACAGTCTCTCCTCTTATAAAAAACTAATTATCAGGCTAAAGCCTATTAACTTCTAACAAATAAATACAGTGTTAAAAACAGTAAATAAATATTTAAAATTAGTAAAATTTAGTCATACTATTTTTGCCATGCCATTTGCTTTGGTCGGATTTTTTTTGGCTTTTGAGAGTTATAAACCAAGTGCTTGGATATTCTTATTTATCGTTTTATGTATGATTTTTGCACGCAACGCTGCAATGGGCTTCAATAGATACTTGGACAGCGAAATTGATAAAAAAAATCCCCGAACTGCAAATCGTGAAGTGCCAGCGGGCGTAATTTCTGGTAAAAACGCATTGATTTTTGTAATCATAAATTCTATTTTGTTTGTTATAACAACTTGGCTAATAAATATTTTAGTCTTAGCTTTATCGCCAATAGCATTGTTTGTGGTGTTGTTTTATAGCTACACAAAACGATTTACACCCCTTTGCCATTTTGTGCTTGGGATAGGACTTGCACTTGCTCCCATAGGAGCATATTTGGCTGTAAGTAGTAGCTTTAATTGGGTGCCAGTAATACTCTCATTGGTAGTGTTTTTATGGGTTAGTGGATTTGATATTATTTATGCAATGCAAGACTACGAATTTGATACAAAAGAAAATCTAAAATCAATACCGGTTTTTATTGGACAAAAAGGCTCATTAATTTTATCAACAATTTTGCATATAATTGCATCTGTGCTTGTAGTTTTAATAGGATTTATGTTTAATTTTCATTGGCTTTATTGGGTAGGAGCTGCCGTATTTATCGCTCTACTTTTTTATCAGCACACATTGGTAAAAGTGAACGATTTAAGTAAAGTAAATTTAGCCTTTTTTACTACTAACGGAGTAGGAAGCCTAATTTTTGGAATAATAACAATCGTATCAATATTAATTTAATTGTAAAATTATTCATTGTAGAGACGTTTCATGAAACGTCTCTACAAACGAAACGTCTCCAAACAAAAAACAACCACGTAGAGACGTTTCATGAAACGTCTCTACAAACCAAACGTTTCCAAACAAAAAACAACCACGTAGAGACGTTTCATGAAACGTCTCTACAAACGAAACGTCTCCAAACAAAAAACAACCACCTAGAGA
>Ga0193956_1000782_pt1 | contig 13699 bp, 11 predicted proteins | sample BB_7_MG_FD_140358 | JGI IMG/M metagenome (GOLD analysis project Ga0193956, IMG submission 140358) | Microbial mat bacterial communities from the Broadkill River, Lewes, Delaware, United States - BB_7_MG | ecosystem: Environmental > Aquatic > Freshwater > River > Microbial mats | place: USA...
AAGAATGATGATGATGGGTGAACACTTTAAGGGCGAACTACCGTTTAAAGATGTCTATCTTCACGCACTTGTTCGCGATGAAAATGGCGAAAAGATGTCTAAATCTCTCGGAAATGTGATCGATCCACTCGATATGATTGAGAAGTATTCAACCGATGCTCTACGATTCACACTGGCAGTTCTTGCTGTTCAAGGTCGAGATATTCGTCTATCAGAGGATAAACTTGAGCAGAGTAGAAACTTTACAAATAAGCTCTACAATGCATCAAAATATCTTCAGATGAACACTCCAACTTTCGGAACTCTGGCTGATACAGAGATAAAGACACCACTCGGTCGATATATGCTTTCTCGATTTATGGAGGCTACAAAAGAGACTCGAAGTAATCTTGATCAGTTCCGATTTAACGATTCTGCTACGGTTCTATATAGATACCTTTGGGGTGAGTTCTGTGATTGGGGAATTGAGCTTAGTAAAGCTGATAAAGAGTCGATTCCTGAACTTGGAGCGATATTCCGTGAATCTATGAAACTTCTTCACCCATTTATGCCGTTCCTATCAGAGTATCTCTATAATGAACTTGGTGGAACAACTTTAGAAGATAGCACATCTATTATGGTTCAGAAATATCCAGAATTTTCAGATTTAGAGGCTACTTTTAAAGATGAGTTCAGTGCTGTTCAAGATGCTGTTGTATCAATTAGACGACTAAAAGCTACTGTTGATCTTGCGAATAAGCGAGTCGAGAAGATCTATGTTAAGGTTAATAACACTCTTGATAGTGATCTTGCTAAACCGTTTATTGAGAAACTTGCAAAAGTTGATGAGGTCGAATTTGTAGATAGTGCTGTTGCTAATAGTCTTTCTGATGTTTCGGACTATTTAACATCTTTTATCAGTAGTGAATCACTCGATTTAGAGCCGATCTTAAAGCGATTAAATAAGCAGAGTGAGAAGTTACAGAAAGAGATTGGTAAACTTACTGGAATGTTAAACAATAAACGATTTGTTGATAATGCACCTGCTGAAGTTGTTGAAGAGAATAGAAAACAGCTATCTGAAGCTGAAGATAAGTTACAGAAAATATCTGAAGAGAAGAGTAAACTCGAAAATTTATAATTTAGATAGAAAATAGAGGTGGTCAATGACCACTTCTACTTTATTAAAATCTCTGTCCGATTGTAAACTCAAACTTAGATATTTTATCTCCTGTTTTATCGTTAAATGGTCTACTAAAGATAAACTGAATCGGTGCCATTGGAGAAATCCACTCAAGTGCTGTACCGTAACCACCTCGATCAAACTCTTCAAACCAACTCTCATTACTTAACCAGCCGTAATCAACAAAGAATGTCATTCTTAATCTCGCTTTTTGAGAGATAGGAAGACTCGCTTCTAAACTGTTAGTAAAACTCTTTTTACCGAGAAAGCTCTTATAAAGATCGTTATCTCTATCTGGAAAAGCGAATGACTCATAACCACGAACTGAAGATACTCCACCCATATGGAAAGACTCATTAATGGGTATAAAGCCTCTATCATCAAGTGTTCTAACTCTCGCTTTATATCGTAGGATTAAGTCAAAGTCTATATAGTCTTCAAGCCCTTTATAAGCCCCAAAAGAGAGAGTATTTTTTAAAAACTTAGCATCTCCACCAAGTCCAGCAAACTCAACTCTATCAGTTAATAGAATCCCTTTTCTTGGAACAAAGTAGTCATCAGTTGTGTCATAGCTTAAGTTAAGTGATAGTGAGCTTTTTGAGTATGATTCAAGAAGATCGATAAAGTCTGAACTTACATTATTATATTTTGTGTCACTATAGTTATAACCGAGTGTAGCTCTAATATTTCTTGTAAATCTCCGACCTACATTAAGACCAAAACCTATATCTTTTGATGTATATTCATCTTCACCATAATCATATTCAAACTCATTCTGATAGACAGAGATCCCACCACTATATAGACTATCATTGATTCGTGGATTTGTTAAAGATAGACTGTAATTTGTTGATAATTGAGAATACTGCATATTTAAACCGACATTCATTCCACTACCAAAGATATTTCTATCCTGAATACCTGCATCAAATAGAGCTCCACTATAACTACTATATCCTCCACCAATTTGAATAGTTCCCGTAGGAGACTCTTTAACAGAGATAATTAGATCCATCTCATTATCAGAGACTCTCTTCTCTTCTATATCTACACTCTCAAAATATCCAAGACGACCAAGGGCACTTTTAGAGTCGATGAGGTCAGTTAAATTATATTTATCTCCAGGAGCAAGATAGACCTCTCTTCTAATAATTCTATCCATTGTTCGGTTGTTATTTGAGACAAAAACATCTCTAATATAGACCTGCTCTCCAACAGTAGCGATATATTTAATATCGACCTCATCACTATTCTCAACCTTATCAATATCAGGAGAGACCTCTACAAAAGCATAACCCTTATCAGCGATACTTCGCTTAATCGACTCCATATCTTTTCTAAGTCGAGTAACATTAAACTTATCACTACTCTTTAATAGAAGTCTACTCTTTACAGAATTAACATCTGTAACATTTTCATCAATATCGATACTTATATCACGAACTCTGTATTGAGAACCTTCATCAATATGGAATGATAGAGTTGCTCGGTAGTTATCAAAATCTATCTCAGCAAAAGGCTTTGAGACTTTAACATCAAGAAAACCATTTTTCATATAGAACTCACGAATCTTCATAGAGTCGAGCTGTAACTCTCTTATTTTCATTTTTCCATCATCACGACCGATAAGCCAACCTAAAAACTCTCTCTCTCTATTTGTAAGTTCAGCCTCTATCTCATCTTGAGTAAAAGAGTTGGCTCCATAAAGGTTTAACTTATCGATAACGATATTTTCACCCTCTCTCGCTACAAACTTTAGATCGATACTTCCATTATCAATAAGTTCTTTTTCAACTTCAACAATATTATCTACTGTCCCTTTAAAGTTCATAGCTTCAATAATTCTAAGTCGATTCTCTTCAACTCTCTGCTCATCAAGAACAGAACCTTTTTTAACTGTTAAAAGTTCGTTCTGTTGCTCCTCTTGATTATCAAGAAAACCTTTTAGAGATACACGAGAGATCATAGGCTTCTCTTGTAGATGAAAAGTTAACTTCTGATTATCTAAACTGTAATCGGCATAGACATCTTGAAAGTAACCCTGTTTATATAGATTAATGATAGCACTATCGATCTCTTTTGGAGAGACTTCACCTACCCCAAATAGAATAATCTCTTTAGCACTATCTTCCGAAAGGTGGTAGAGTCCTTTGAACTCTATCTGTGAAACTGTATACCCCTTTAGAGAGGTGAATATAGCTAAAAATAGTAGAATTTTTCTCAAAAACTGTTTTTCCTCTATCTTGAAAATTTAACCGTCTATTTTACCAAAAAGAGATCCCTTTCGGTAACTCCCTTTTAGTAGAAGTGACTCAACATTTTCAAGTTTAAAGCCTGATGATAGAAACATATTTAAGCCTCTATCTATAAGATATTTCCCAGCTTTAAGTTTTGTAACTATTCCACCAGTTGCAAAAGGGCTATTCGGTGTAACATCTTGAGAGAGTTCACTCTCTGTTATATCATCAATATGTCGCCTAATTGTTGCACTCTTATCTTCTCTTGGGTTAGCTGTATAGTAACCATCAATATCAGAGAGAATCACAAGAAGATTAGCCCCAAAATGATAAGTAGAGTGTGCAGATAGCTGATCATTATCTCCAAATCGTAACTCATCGATTGCAACAGTATCATTCTCATTTATAATGGGAACAACACCATTTTTAAGAAGAACATCAATTGTGCTTTTTGCATTATGTATATGATCTGAAGATCTAAAATCTTCCTCTATTAATAGAATTTGAGCAACCTTTATATCGAAGAGATCAAACTTTTTCTGATAAGCAGTCATCATAATAGACTGTCCAATTGATGCAAGAGCCTGACGATTTGCTAAGCTCTTCTTATCAAGTTTTAATCGTGTATAACCAGCTGATACTGCTCCAGATGAGACAATTATCACCTCTATTCCAGAGCTTTTTAGTTCTGCTATTAGCTTAACAATATCGAAAATCCTATCTCTTGCAAGTCTATTCTGTTCTGTTAAAACAGCACTACCAATCTTAATTACAACTCTTCTATACATTTTAAATTATCTACTTTTTTTGCCCTATTTTAACAAATATAAGAGATGATAGCTCTATAATAATTACATTAGTGTTAGTAAAAAAAAATGTGATAAAATAGAGTTATCTTTTAATTTGGAATGTGAGATCACTTAATAATGAGATGGAGAGATGCAAAAAAGAGAGTTAAAGAGGTAGAGTTAGAGAGAGAGGTAGAGGCTATACTTCCTAAAAAAGGTTATTATGCTGGTTGGTGGACTCGAGCTTTAGCTCTACTTATCGATACATTTATGATTCTGATACCTATAAATATTTTAATAGGTTTTATCTTCGGTTATGAAGCCCTTAAAGATCCTGAAAATCTTGTTGTTGGTAGTTTTCAGATAGCTCTTTACAGCTCTGTAACTGTTCTACTTTGGAAATATTTTCATACACCTGGAAAAAAAGCTCTTGGACTCCATATTGTTGAATCAAAAAGTTTTACAAAGCCTCCTTTATGGAAATTAGTAGTTAGATTTATCTCATACTTTTTATCTATGATCTCAATAGTTGGGTTCTTTATAGGTCTTTTTAGAAAAGATAAGAGAGCCTTGCACGACCTTATCTCTGGAACAGTAGTTATACAGAAAGAGGATGAGGTTTGAGTCTTAAAAAGTATCTAATTACAGATCCTAAATATTATAGATATGACTATTTTGAGAATGACTTAAGGAGTGCTATTGAGAGATATGAACCAGACTTTATACTATTTAGAGATAAAAGCACAGAAAATTATCAAAATATAGCTGAAAATTTCTGCTCTTTTATAAAAAAGTATCCTGTTAAAGTTTTACTTCATAGTGACTATAAATTAGCAAAAGAGTTAGAGTGTTACGGTGTTCACCTAACATCATCTAATTTTGATGACATAGAAGAGTCAAAGAAGTTAAATCTATATACAGCTGTTAGCACACATAGTGAAATTGAAATCTCAAAAGCAGTAGAGCTTGGAGCTGATGCTGTTACTTATAGTCCAATATTTGGAAAAGAGAAAGGAGAGCCAAAGGGAGTTGAAGAGTTAAAGAGAGTTATTAATGGTTGGAGTAGCAGAATAGATATTTTTGCTCTTGGTGGAATTATTACAGAAAAAGAGGTAACTCAACTAAAAAGTATAGAGAATCTCTACGGTTTTGCTTCTATTAGAGCTTTTTTACCAAATTAAATATATATATAAGTATTGTTAAAATATACTTTTCAAAGATTATTTAGTTTTAAGAAAAAGGGTGTTTAAAAGTGAACTACCCCTTGACCTCAACTCAAAAAGTAGTTCAAATCATTGAAAAATAAAATGTCAGGAGTTTTTATGCTGAACTTAACCATAAAGCAGAAGCTAAATATAGTTTTTGCACTCACCATCGCTTGGGGTGTGATGAATGCATTTAAAGAGATTACTAAAATGTATGAGCAGAACAGTTATCTCTCAAAACTTGAAGCAGTAACAAAACTTTCTATTGATGTAAGTTTAGCAGTTGATGAGCTACAAAAAGAGAGAGGGCTTAGTGCTGGTTATATCGGAAGCAATGGAAATAATTTTGTTGATAAACTGTCCATTAAAAGAAAGAATACTAATGCAAAACTTAGTAAACTTGATGAAGCTCTCGAAGAGATCGATTTAGAAGCCTACCCTATTGCACTTGCAGATAAGATTGAAAACTATCGAAGAACTATTAAGAGTTTAAGTTCTATTCGAAATAAGATTGAACAGATCGGTATGAGTGTTGGAGATGCAGTTGGGTACTTTACAAATCTTAACTCTACTCTACTTGATATTATCTCTATATCAGCAAAAGTTAGTGAAAATGCTGTTATCTCTAAAACTCTTTCAGCCTACTATAACTTCTTACAGATAAAAGAGAATGCTGGTATTGAGAGAGCTGTAATGACTGATGTATTTACACAAGATCGCTTTACACAAGCTCAATTTAAAAAGTTTTTATTTCTTCTTGGTAAACAGGATGCATTCCTATCATCATTCTTTGCTATTGCTGATGAAGACTCTATTGAATTTTATAACATCTCTGTTGGTGCAAATCCACTTGTTATAGAAGTTCAGAAAATGAGAGACATCGCTATGCAAAATGCAAAAAATGGTAGTTTTGATGTAGATCCAGAAGTTTGGTTCAATAACATATCTGGAAAAATAGAACTACTTAAAGATATTGATGGTTATCTATATCAGATGAGTCTCTATAAACTTGAAGAGTTAAAAAGACAGACTATTGATAATGCTATTCCAAGTCTTATAGCTGATATAACACTCTCTATAATTGTTTCACTTATGATCTTCTTCCTTGCTAAAAATATTGTATTCTCTCTTAAAATAGGTTCTAAACAGATTGACGATATTACAAAGGCTAAGAATCTATCTCACGACATTGAAGCATATAATGATGATGAGGTCGGTGATATTATTGAAGCATTCAACAGAATGATTCAATCATTCAAGATATCTATCACTAAATCCACTATTGTTGGTAATGGTGCTTATGATGCGAGTATGAATCTAAAAGAGAATGCTAAGAAACTATCTATTAATATTAATACAGAGAGAGCAAACATTGAGACTGTTAGTGAACTAACTGAAGATATTGGTGTATCTCTTGATATTATTGAAGAGATGGCAGTTACAACAACAGAAGATCTTACAAGTACACAATCTGTTCTTGAAAACTTTGTTCGTAAGCTTAACCTTGTAATTGAGCTTATTGAAGAGGGTAATGTGATGCAGAATGAACTTAGAGGCAAAGTTGATTCACTTACTGAACAGGCCACTGAAATCAGAAATGTTCTCACTATTATTGGTGATATTGCTGATCAGACAAACCTACTTGCACTCAATGCTGCTATTGAAGCATCAAGAGCTGGTGAGCACGGTAAAGGGTTTGCAGTTGTTGCTGATGAGATTAGAAAACTTGCTGAGAGAACACAGAAGTCACTTGCTGAAATATCTGCTACAACAAATATCATTACTCAGAGTATTACAGAGATCAGTTCAGAAACTGAAAGATCTTCTAATGAGAACGAGAGAATTAGTAGTAATGCAAAAGAGCTTATTGAGAATGCTGACAGTACAAGAGATAGACTCCGTGGAACACTTAAAAACTCAAGAATGCTTGTTGCAAAGAACACTTATGTTGCAACTAAAATTAGAGATTTAATTGATGTTATGGGTGAAGTTCTTGAGATTTCAAGTATCAATAAAGACTTAAGTCAAGAGGTTCATAAAATATCTAACTCTTTAGCAAAAAGTTCAGAAGATCTTAATGATGAACTTAATCACTTTAAAATCTAAGATTGCTATATGACAAGCAAAATAGATGAATTAAAGCAGTTTACAAAGGATTTAAATATCCTTTTTGTTGAGGATGCACTTGATATATGTCAAATGTATCACTTCTTCTTTGATGACCTTTTCAATAAGGTCTACGAAGCTCACGACGGTATTGAGGCTCTTGATATCTTAAAAGATAATAGCAATAAGGTCGATCTTATTCTTACTGATCAACTTATGCCAAATATGAACGGTCTTGATATGATCAAGGAGGTTCGTAAATTTAATGAGAAGATACCTATTATTCTTGTTACCTCATCAAAAGAGCTTGATGAACTTATCGATGCGATTAACTCAAATGTTACAAACTTTGTAGAGAAACCTATCAACTATGAAGATATTATTAACTCAATTGAGAAAGCTATTCAGAATGTAATAGTTGAACAGTTATCACAAAAGACAAAAGAGCAAGAGTTAGAGATTTTAAAGTATAAGAGTGCATACTCAAACTTTCAAGAGGGTGAAGCATTTAAGAAGCAGTTGAATATCATTAAGAATGATCTCTTTAAAAAGAGGTTTGATGTTGATGAGAATGTTCATACAATTTTTGACTTCTACTATAAGCCAAAAGATACTCTATCTGGAGACACTTACTCTATTCGTACAGTAGATGATAATAGAGTATTCTTCTTTATTATCGATGCTATGGGTAAAGGTATTAGTGCTTCTGTAAGTACAATTGTATCAACATCTTTTATCAACTACTATTTTGAAGAGAGAAAACGGCTTGGTACTTTCAATATGAAGAGTATTATTCATAAATATATCGACTTTATCCGTTATGAGATTCTTGAAGATGAGATAATCTCTGCTGTATTTGGAACTGTTGATCTTGCTGATAAATCTCTTGAAGTTGCAACATTCTCGATGCCTCCTGTTCTCGCTTTAACAAAAGATGGAGAGATTGAGAAAGTTGGTTTAACAAACCTTCCAATTAGTGCTTATATTGATGACTTTACTATTCAGAAAGTTAGCATTGAGAATATGGAAAAGATAATTTTCTACTCTGACGGACTTGCTGAGAACACTTGTAATACTGGTGAACAGTATTTAACATATCTTCAAGATGACTTTAAAGAGGCTCGTTCAAAAAGTGAGCTTATCAGTAAGTTTGATGCACGAATATCTGAGCAGGAAGATGATACAACTTTCATCTATTTTGAGAATCTTGATCTTACAAGTAGTGAGATGAGAAAAGAGGTTATTCCAACAGAGATGAAAGCTATTGATGAGGCTCTTGAGCATTTTGGAGAGATTCTGGAGAGTTACGATGTTGATATAGCAACTAAGATTAAGCTTGAAGGTGGCTTCACTGAATTGATTATGAATGCTTACGAACACGGCAACTTAAAGATAGGTTTTAATCAGAAACAGAGCCTTATTGAAAACGGACAGTATAATATTTTTCTCTTAGAACAAGAAAGAAAAAATAAAGAAAAAAATATTATAATACACTATTATTTGAAAAAAGATTCCCTATATGTCAATATAGTTGATGAAGGTAATGGGTTTGATACTTCAATAATTAAGACACTTATGCACGAGGATCTTGATATGTTCCACGGTAGGGGAGTCTTGATGAGTAGCAACGATTTTGATCTTGTTTACTATAACGATATAGGTAATAGTGTTCTATTTGGAAAAAAGTTAAAATAGTTAAAATTAGGAGTTATAAATGAAAATTAAAAGAGACGGTAGTCAAATTACAATTGAAGGTAATATTAAGAGTGTTTCTGATTACACAGAGATTCAAGGACACTTACAGAGTGCTGTAACAGATGGTAATGATAGCATTACTGTTAGAATTATGGATTCTATCTCTATCACTTCTTCAGTTATCGGTATCTTCTTAAAAATCATCAAAAAAGATGGTATTGCTCTATCTGTTCATGTTGGTAACCAACACCTATATGATTTACTTAATGAGCTTAACCTTCTTGCTGTATTTAATGTTAGACACATTTAAGTAGATGAGTTAAATTGTTAGAGTTACAAATTCTAAATGATAACACTCTTGTTATTAAAGGTAATATTAAAACAGTATCAGATGCTATTAATATTTCAAACAAGATAAAAGAGATTTCAGCTCGAATGAGTGATGAGAGTCGAATTTTAAATATCAAGATTATTGATTCAATGTCTCTACCTTCATATACAATTGGAACTCTAACAAAAATTATTAAAGTTGATGGTATCGAACTCTACACTATAGTAGGGAATGAATATCTATTCGATACACTTAGAAACTTAAATCTTCTCTCTATCTTCAATGTGAGACTTGCCTCCACGGAGTAGATATTTAATATATGGCTGACGAACAAGAAAAGACCGAAGAAGCCACCCCCAAAAAGATTGAAGATGCTCGTAAAGAGGGGAATGTTCCTAAGAGTCAAGATATGTCAGGACTCTTTACTCTTTTTGTAGCAGTTTTAACATTTCTCGGATTACTATTCTTATTAAAAGAGCAATTTTTCAACCTTTTTAAATATGTTTTACAGATTTCACCGGAAGATCTCAACAGAGAGAATATATTCTCAATATTTTTTGTAGTCATTAAAGTTTTTCTATTAACAGCAGTTCTTTTTACTATTCCAGTTGCAATTGCAGGTGTTCTTGGTGCATTGGCACAATTTGGTTTTATATTTACAACAAAACCACTTGTACCAGATCTAAAAAAACTTGATCCTATAAAAGGGCTTGGGAATCTATTCTCAATGAAGAAAGCTATCGAGGGAGTAAAGATTACCTTTAAATCTTTTATTACTCTCGGTATCGGATTCTATCTATTTTGGGGCTTTATACAGGAACTACCAACAGTTACTCTATTTCCACTATATGAGCAGATTGGGTGGTTAATGGAGAAAGTTGTTATTATTGTTTTTGCTATGCTTTTTGTAACAGCAGTGTTTGCTATTATAGATACTTTAATTGTCCGTTACCAATATTTTCAGAAGCTGAAAATGAGTAAACAGGAGATAAAAGATGAGTATAAGAATATGGAGGGAGATCCTCTAATTAAAGCTAAGATACGACAGATTCAGATGCAGATGTCTCAAAAAAGAATGATGAATGATATACCTGAAGCTGATGTAGTAATCACCAACCCAACTCACTATTCTGTGGCTCTCCGTTATGATAAGAAAAAAGATCAAGTTCCTCGAGTTATTGCAAAAGGTGTTGATAATATGGCTTTTCAGATTAGAAAGATAGCAAAAGAGCATAATGTTAGAATTATGGAGAATCCCCCTCTTGCAAGAGCCTTATATAAAGATGTTGAGATTGATGAGTTTATTCCAGACTCATTTTTCCAAACAGTTGCAGAGCTTCTTGCCTATGTCTATAAACTTGATAATAGAGAGGTTAAAAAAGGGGATTAAGATTTTATAGCTATAAATGTTGAGAAGTTTACCCAACGAAATAGAGTCTCTGTATGTGAAAATCCTACACTTTTAAAAAGTTTTCGATTCTCCTCTTCTGTATAAGGAACAAGTACATTTTCGAGAGCTTCCCTCTTCTGTACTATCTCATACTCACTATAACCTTGACTCTTTTTAAAGTTGTAGTAGATATCTATCAACTTCTTATTTAGCTTAGGTTCACTACTTATAACTTTTTCAGTAATAATAAGTATTCCATCATCTTTAAGAGAGTTATAGATTTTCTGTAAAAGCTTCTCTCTCTCTATCGGTCTAATAAATTGAAGTGTATAGTTCAATATGATGATGTCAGCTTCTGGATAGTTAAACTCAATAATATCACCTTCAAAAAGTTCAACTTTTGAGTTTAAGGCTTCTATCTTTTTCTGAGCCTGTTTTATCATTGCTGATGAGTTGTCTATACCGATGAGGTGCAGTTCACTATTAACTTTTCTCTCTATCTCAAGCAGTAGTGATGCAGTAGAAGATCCTAAATCGATCACTCTGCTTCCAGCTTCACTATAACTGTCCACTATCTTAATAATTAGATCTATATTCTCTTCATAGAAAGGGACAGAACGGTTAAGCATATCATCAAAGACAGAAGCAACAGACTCATCAAACTGAAACTGCTTCTCTATCTTTTTCTTAAAAACTTTATCAACAGCCACTATTTAGATAGCTCCTCATCAAGTTTAATAAGACAGTCTTTAATATTTAATATGATGTTTTTATCATCACTTCCAAGTTCAATAGCTCTATCATAATCGAGAAGAGCATTATCGTAATCACCAATAGAGTGGTAACAGAATCCTCTTTTCCCAAAAGCATAGGAGTCTTGAGAGTTAAGCTCAATAGCTTTTGTATAGTTTACAATAGCTTTATCATACTCTTCAATCTCTTGATAGGCAAGACCTCTTTTATCATAGATATAGAAACTATCAGGATTAAGCTCAATAGCCTTTGTATAGCTATCTATTGCACTATTATAGTTATTTAAAACTTTGTAAGAGTCCCCCATCTTATCATAGATATAAGACTTACTTGGTGAAATATCTACTGCTTTCTGATAGTGTTCAATAGCATTTTTATGATAGTTCATCTCTTGATAACAGTCACCAATTTTATCATAGATATAGTCTACATCTGGTTTTGTTTTTACAAACTTCTCATACTCTTGTAAAGCACTATGAAAATCACCCATCTCTCGATAAGCATCACCAATTCGATCATAGACATAGATATCCTCTCCATTAAGTTCAAGAACTTCTCTAAAACACTCAATAGCTTCAGGATAGTTTCCTATTTTTGTGTGACAGCTACCTATTTTGTCATATATCTCATAATCGTTTGGATTAGATTCAAGAATTTTCTCATAATCTTTAATAGCATCTTCAAACTGCTCTATCTTAAACTCTGTATCACCTTTTTTACTATAGAGAGTAACTATTTCAGGATCTATATCAATAGCTTTCTGATAATCTGCAATAGAGCTAAAGAATTCACCTTTTTTACTATAACAGTCCCCTCGTTTCTCATAGAGAGAGTAGTTATTAGGTTTTAATCTAATAGCTTTAGTATAGTAATTTATAGCTCCAGTAAACTCTTTTAAAGCAAAGAAAGAGTCTCCAACTCGCTCATAAGCAAAGTCATACTGTGGCTCTTTCTCTATAACTTTTAGATAGTTCTCAATAGCACTCTCAAATTCAGAGTTAATAAAATCTTCATTTGCTAACTCTAAATACTCTTCAATCGATTTCTTGAACAGATTTAGAAACATTAGGGGTTCCTTACCAATATTAGACTTCCGTCTTTAGAACCTGTAATCCACAGCAATACGAGTAGTGTCCATCGTTCTGTCTTTTTTGACACCATTAATCACTACATTGTCATATTCACTTGTTCTAAAAACTTTTAGTAATTTTATCACAAGATTTTTTTGGGGTTTATAAGCAAGAACTATATCTGTCTCAGTAGCATCACTTGTTGCAGAAAACTTCTCTTTAAACTTTGTTTTTGATTTACCATAATCAGAGTATGAGAGTACAGCTTTAAACTTTTTTAAGAACTTATAAGAAAATCCTAACTTATAGGCAGTAACTTCTTCACGATAGGCATTTCGGGAGTAGATAGAGCTTGTAAATGCTGGATCCATACCGAAGTAGTTTAAAAATTTATCTCCTGACGAGCTGTTAAATGCAAAATATGGCATAAAGTTTTTATACTTTCCAGCTATTTTCATACCAACAAGGTCTGATTTTAAATCACTATATTTACCATCTCCAACACCTGTCTGATTTAACCATTGTGCAGAGTATGTAACTTTAGCACCTCCAACTTTATGAGAGTAGTCAGCTTGAGAATAGAGAACATTAGAGATTTCGTGTCCATAGTAGTTCCAAGCTTGAACTTTTAAATCACCAATATTTTTCATTGCTGATAAAACAGTTATACCTGCAGTATCATCAACACCAGCAAGTTCACCTAAATTTGTAAAATCACCTTTATAGTTCATCGGAGAATTAACAGCACCAGCAGTACCAGTAAATTCACCAATTAGACAGCAGTCAGGCATAGAGCGAGAACCTAAAGCGAGTTTTGTAATATGTTCAAAACCGAGTGTAGTTCCTTCTATTCCACTATATTCAACACCATAAGACTCAACTAAGTTTGGAACAACAGAGACTTTTAGTCTTGACATAGGATTTTGATTTTCAAACTTTGACTTCTGATCATAAGCTCTACG
>Ga0193956_1000783_pt1 | contig 13697 bp, 11 predicted proteins | sample BB_7_MG_FD_140358 | JGI IMG/M metagenome (GOLD analysis project Ga0193956, IMG submission 140358) | Microbial mat bacterial communities from the Broadkill River, Lewes, Delaware, United States - BB_7_MG | ecosystem: Environmental > Aquatic > Freshwater > River > Microbial mats | place: USA...
GGTAATGTTTTAAAGACATTTAGCTCAAACAGAACAAAAGCAAAAGAGATAATAAACACCAAAAAACCATCTGAGGTTTACAGTAAACTTCGCGCAAATTTACCTTATGAAGAAACTAGAAGGTATTTAAAAAAAGTAGTTGATTATAAAAAAGATTTTGTTAATCTTTAAGTTTTGAGAGTAAAAACTCTCTTCTTTTTTCGATCCCTAACAAAGTTTGTATAGTTAAGTCTGGAAAAGTACCATTTAAGCCTTTCCCATCATTTCCATGACATCCACCACAATTACTAGTATAAAAGATTTGTGCTTTTTTTGCTTGCATATCGTCAGTACTTTTTTGATTTCGTAGTGTCATCACATAACGAGCTATATTTTGTGCATCCATCGTATGAGCCATACCTGCATCCATAGTTTTTGTTGGAAAGCCAAGGTTTTGGTTTGAGCCTTCATTGATGATTTTTTCAATGTATTTTTCAATATAGGATACTGTATCTATTTTACTTAATTCTTTTTTTATTTCGTCTACATGTAAAACTTTAACTGAAGGCTTTACATGTAAAGGTTTTGAAGTGATTGTCTCTTTTTTTTCACATCCTAAAAGTAGTAAAACAAGAAATAGGAAAAAGTATTTATTCAACAGTAACTGACTTTGCTAAATTTCTGGGCATATCTACATCATTACCAAGTCTGATAGAAACTTCTAGTGCAAAAATTTGAGTGATTATCATCATTTCAAAAAATTCACTCATAGGGTGGTCTTGTTGTGAAGTTTGTATAAAATCATCTGCTAAATCAAATTCTTTAGGGCTAATAGCAAGTATCGTTGCATCTCTTGCACTTAATTCTTCGACATTACTTTTTGTTTTTTCATACAACATGTTTTTTGGCATTAAAGCAATTGTAAACAGTTCACTATCAGCTAAAGCAATTGGTCCATGTTTCATTTCACCAGATGGATAGCCTTCAGCATGAAGATAACTAATTTCTTTAAGTTTTAAAGCTCCTTCAAGTGCGAGTGGAAAAAAGATGTCTCTTCCTATAAAAAAGAAACCATGACCATGAAGGTATCTTTTTGATAATCTTCTGATTTTTTCATGCATACTGTCTTTTACATGTAAGACAGATGGTATATGAAGAAGAGCTTTTATTTCTTGTTGGATTTTTTCTTTTGATATATTATTTGCAGACTTTGCAAAATATAATGAGAGTAGCCAAAGAGTAATCATTTGTGTTGCAAAAGCTTTTGTACTGGCAACTCCTTTTTCAATACCTGCTCGAGTAAGAATTGTTGCATCTGAGAGACGAACGATGGAAGAATTATCTACATTACAAATTGCGAGAGTTTTCATACCCGCTTTTTTGGCCATTTTCAAAGCTTCTAGAGTATCTGCAGTTTCACCACTTTGGCTAATTACCAAAAATAGTGTTCGCTTATCTAATAGAGGCTCTTTATATCTAAATTCACTTGCTATTTCTATAGAACATCTCACTTTTGCAAGTCTTTCAAAAAGATAAGTAGCTGCAATCCCAGCATGGTAACTCGTACCACATGCACAGATTTTAATCGCATCTATATCTTTAAAATTTATATTTTTAAGCTCATCAAGGTCTATACCTTCATCATTAACTCTTCCCATAAGTGTTTCACTTACTACTGTTGACTGCTCATAGATTTCTTTTTCCATGAAGTACCTAAATCCATCTTTTTGAGCGTAAATTTTATCTCGTCCTAGAGTTACAAAGTTTGGGACCAATAAATTTTCATTTACATAAATAATAATTTCATTTTGTTTTATCCAACCATACGATCCATCTTCAAGATAAACAACTTCAGTAGCATATCCAATAAGAGGAGAGTCAGATGAGCTCATAAATTTTTCATTTTCAGCATTGAGACCTATTATAAGTGGCACTGCATTTTTAGCAAAAAAGATAGTCTCTGGTTCATCTTTTGTGATTAACAAAATTGCATATGCTCCTTGAAGCATATTTACAGTTTCTTTAAACGCATCTTGGGAAGTGAGACCCTCTTTGATAAATTGTTCAAACTGGTGTACAATGACCTCAGAATCAGTTTGAGAAAGAAATGCTACACCTTTTTCTTGAAGTTTTTCTTTGATTTCTTTATAGTTTTCTATAATTCCATTGTGAATAACATATGTGAATTCTCCACGATGAGGATGTGCATTTACTTCAGTTGGTTTTCCGTGTGTTGCCCATCTCGTATGGCCTATACCTAAGCCAAAACCATCACTAGAAAAATCTTTAGTTTTTTTGACTAAATTTTCTAGTTTACCTATTGCTCTATATGAAGAGATATGTTGATCTTTTAAAACGGCAATTCCTGCACTATCATAACCTCTATATTCTAATTCTTTTAAGCCATTAAGTAAAAAATCTTTTTTTTCATTTTTGCCAATATATCCAACTATGCCGCACATTAATCTACCTTTATCTTGTTATAAATAATTCTAAAATTTTATTTTTATTATCGCATAAGTCTATCGTTTTTTCAATTAAAAAGAGATTTCTTGCTCTATTTTTGATTGTTTGAATTTTTGCCGTAGATACATCGATACCTTGATCATCAAATACACTCATCATGTAAGCCATAAGTCCTTTCTGATTTGTTGTATCAACACTTAACCTTATAAGACTTTTTGAGTGTTCACAGTCCATTTCGATTTCATTTTCTCTAATGATTGGTTTACATAGTGTAGTTTTTTTATTCATATCAAAACTTTGTCTTATCAAAGATTTTAAAGGAATTATATCACTCTCGTCAACTCTTTCATTAAAATCTATTTTGAAGTATTTTTTTTCATCATAAAGTTTTATTACCTCCATGTTTACAAGATCTAAAAAACCAAGTTTACCTAAAAGATAACCCACATTTAACTCTACGGATTTTATTATTGAGATACTAAGGTGCGACTCATTTTCTATTTTAAATTCATACAAGTCAGCATCTTTTGCAATAGAGGCTATTTTGACAATTTCGTGAGGTTTGTGCTTGAGGAAAAAATAGTTTGAAGATATTGAAAAAACCTTTTTTTGGAGTATCTTAGAAAGTGCTAAAAATTCTTCATTTTTCTTTAAAGAAGACTCTTTGCGTAGTCTTCTTTTTGTTTCCCCAAGAAGTTCTTTTTTGTCCATCATCTCAATTGTAAGATGATAAAGCTCTTTTAAAAGTTTTGAAGTAAAACCTTTATATGTATTTTTACCAACTGCATTAATATCACAATAGGTTAGAATATACAGTAATTTTAAAACCTCTGGTCTTTCAATTTTTGTAGCAAAAGCAAGTACTACATCTTCATTATATATATCTTCTCTATTTGCAGTATTACTCATAAGAATGTGGTACTTAATTAGTATACCTCCTGTGTGAATTGCTTCATTACTAAATCCTAATTTAGTAGCATATGATCTAAATATTTTAGCGCCAACTTCACTATGATTACCTCTCCTTCCTTTCCCAACATCATGTAAAAATACTGCAAGTTTTATAAGAGCTTTCCCTTCACCACAAAGGTCATCATAGAGTGCTTGAATAAAAGGTTCTTTAATGTTTTCAAGAAAATAAAGACCTAATAAAGAGTGTTTATCAACAGGATACTGATGGTATCCATCAAATTGTGCTTGATGTTTTATGTGTGCAAACGGTTTAATTAATTGTTCTAGCAGGTTAGAGTTATACAGTGCTAAAAATACTTCATATACATAGTCATTAAAAAATAGTTTTTTAAATGTTTTGTATAGTTTTTCAGAATTGTATTTTTCAAAATGAGCTTTTCTGATGTAATCCACATAGCTAATGTCAAATTTTATATTTTTATCATCGAATTTAGTTATTTCTTCTATGACTTTTATCAGAGTAGTGGGCGCTTTTTCTCTTTTTGCAACAATGAGATTTTTTTGATTGTAAACTCCATTCTCAATCCTGTTTTGTCTTAGTTGGCTTATATTTTTAATATCAAAAAAGTAGGGAGAAACTAATTTTTTTAAAAATATTTGACAAGTTATATCAACTGTATGTATAGCAGAAAAAGTTTTTTTGCAAAGTTGCATTTGGGCATTTATAAGTTTTTTGTCTTCAAATCCTAATTTTTTAGCAATATCAGGAATATATTCTAAGATGAGGGTATCTTGTTTCTTTTTAGCACTTAAATGTAAAGCAGAGCGTACTCTATATAAAAATTCTAAGGCAATTCTATACTCTTTAAATTCTTTTTCGCTTATATATATAGGAATGAGTTCTTTAAGATTTGCCCTGTTTAAAATTGCACGGCTTAGCCATCTTATCGAATGAGAGGCTCTTAACCCTCCTACTCCATTTTTAATATCAGGTTCCATTTCGATTGGATTTTCTTCTCTTCTTTTATAATACACCTTTGTTACTTTTTGTACAAAGTCTGAAAGATTATGTCTAGCTATTTTTTTTAACTCATTTTCAATTTCAATCCACAAAAAGTTTGATCCACAAAGAAATCTTGATTCAAGCATTGCTGTTTTTATGGTTAAATCACTATTACTAGCTTCAAAAAGTTCATTGACATTATGTACTCGGTGACCTAGTTTCAAGCCTGCATCCCAAGCAAGATAAAGAATTGATTCCATGATTGGTTTTAAGTTAAATCCTTCGATGTCTTTGTAAACTATCATTAAGTCAATATCAGAATAGACACACAACTCTTCTCTGCCATAACTTCCCATAGCTGTGATAGTAATCGGAATATGGTTAACAAAAGGTAGGTAATCACCAAAATATTTTCTCAAAGTATATTTATAAATAAGTATAATAAAGTGATCTATTCTTTTAGTATGTTTTACTAAAAAATCTTTCCCTTGGTTTTGAGTAAATATTTCATCAAGAGAGGTAAGATACTCTTTTATATGTTCTTTTATTAACTTGGATATTTTAAAGTCATCAGCTTGTTGACTTAACAATTCTTCAATTTTATATTTTAGCTCCATTTAACTCTCTCCTTTTCAAAGAAGTGAATTCTTTGAAAATTCCTCTGACTGAAGCACGAAATAATTATTTCTGTATTTGCCATTTTACTGTCCCTCTTTTTAAGGAATAAAATTCCTTAAAAATTCCTCGCGATTTAAGCCCGAAGTAAACTTCTGTAGTTTGCATCTAATTATCCCTTTTTATTTACACTAGCTTTGTTGTGATATAATACTAAAAAAAAGGTTAGAGATGGCAGAAGTGAATATTTACACTCGTATTTTAGATTATATGTGTGAAAATTATGACTACTCCTTATATGCTACTGACCTTGACACAAGATCAATATCTTTACTCCAGCGATCTATCGCCTCAGTTCCAATTCAAGCAGGAGAAAGTAGAAATTATGCTATTAAAACTGCACTCCAAGATTTTTTTAATGCAATTTTTCAAAAAATATTTGTGTATGAGGATGAAGATAGACTAAAAATAGTGAAGTATTTTGATAAAGGTGCGCAAAATGAAGAACAAGACAAGCAAATACATGCGCTAAGACTAGAATTAGTAAAGTATAAAAATGAAGTAGAATTATCATATAAAAAAAACTTTTTATATATGTTTGACCAAGCTTCTAGAAGAAGATTTGAAATAGCACTTTTATATTTTCCTCATGAATCTATTAAGGATATAATCAGGGATCAAATTGGTATTGTTTATGATTTAGAAAACCGAGATATAGTTGTTTTTTTAAATGCAAAGATATTTTTTAAAAAATTTACTACAGTTGTACATAGTGAAGTTGAAAAAAAACATAAGTTAGAGATTCTTGATGATAAAAGATTTATAGACGCACTATGGTTAGAAATAAAAACTCAATTGAATAAATCATTTAATAGTGGATTTGAGTTTTTAAAATATGATGAAAAAAACTTTTATGAAAAGTATCCACAAAAGTTTTTTTCTATTATTATTAGAGTGATTAAAAGTGCATTCGTCAATATAAGTGAAGAAGATGCAGTGCAATATGCTAATGCTGCTTTTAAAAACTACTTACAAAAAATGCTCAAAGAAGTAGCTCATTTCGTTTTTCATGAAGTGCTTGAAAACAAGCTAAAAGCAATAAGATTTTTAAAATTTTATTCAGAAAGCACAAAAATTATAAATAACAAAATGAAATTAGAAAAAAAACCAATGATGGATGAATCAGGAAAAATATATAGGTATCAAAATATACTTACTTTATTGAGACAAAAAGAGCTTTTGACTTCTAAAATAACACATAAAAAAATAGAATTAAAAAATCTTCAGCAAAAAATTAAAAAATCTTTACTCGTAGTTCAAAGAAGTGAAGATGAAATGGATAAAATTCAAAAAAGAAGGTTTGAATTGCTTTTAGCAATTGAAAAAGTTGAAGATGAAATTGCTTTGTATGAAAAGGTTAGTGGCCATAACAATTTGTCATTGGATAGATTAGAATTTTCTAAAAGAGATTTATTAGAAGCTTTCAAACAAGTAGAAGTCCGTTTTCGTACGCAAATCAATATTATAAATAATGCACACGATGAGCTAGAAAAGTGGGAAGAAAAACGCCATCAAAAAAATATTTTAAAATTAGAACAAGATGATGAATATTTAGAACTTGAAAAAAAATATAATATGCTTTGTGAGATTTTTGCTACTGTTCTTAGTAAAGAGCCTTTTGCATTTTAACTTTAACAAAAAATTTAACTAATTTGATTTATAATCAAGCAAATCGTTATTAAGGATATTTATGATAGAAAAACCATATTTAAAGTCATTTCCAAACAAAGAAGGGTATTTTGGCAAATTTGGTGGAGCATTTTTGCCACCTGAGTTGATTGAACAGTTTCAAAAGATAGAACAAGCGTATCTAACTATTGGAAATTCACATAATTTTATTATGGAGCTTCGTGACATACGAAAGCACTATCAAGGACGACCAACACCTGTTTATTATGCAAAAAGATTAACTGAGTATGTTGGAGGTGCTAGAATTTACCTTAAAAGAGAAGATTTAAATCATACCGGTGCACATAAACTTAATCATTGTATGGGTGAAGCACTTTTAGCAAAGTATCTTGGAAAGAAAAAACTTATAGCTGAAACAGGAGCAGGGCAACACGGTGTTGCTTTAGCAACTGCAGCGGCTTATTTTGGATTAGAGTGTGAGATTCACATGGGTGAAGTAGATATAGAGAAAGAACATCCAAATGTAACTCGTATGCGAATTCTAGGAGCAAAAGTAGTACCAGTTAGTTTTGGAGGTAGAACTCTTAAAGAGGCAGTTGATTCTGCTTTTGAAGCTTATCTGAAAGACCCAGTTAATTCAATTTATGCGATTGGTTCTGTCGTAGGTCCTCATCCATTTCCAAAGATGGTAAGAGATTTTCAAAGTGTAGTTGGTTTTGAAGCAAGGGATCAATTTTTAGAAATGACTGGAAATCTTCCGGATAACCTTGTCGCTTGTGTTGGTGGTGGGAGTAATGCTATGGGGCTTTTCTCAGCATTTATCGAAGATCCTTGTGAAATGTATGGGGTTGAGCCAGCTGGAACTGGTGCAAAACTTGGAGAGCATGCTGCGAGTCTATCTTATGGAACTGAAGGCGTACTTCATGGATTTAACTCTATTATGCTACAAAACAAAGATGGTTCACCTGCAGCAGTTCACTCAATTGCTAGTGGTTTGGATTATCCTTCTGTTGGACCCGAACATGCATATCTTAGTACAACCAAAAGAACAAAAGTAGCTACGGCAAATGATAAAGAAACAATTCAAGCATTTTACGATCTTTCACATTATGAAGGAATTATCCCAGCATTAGAGAGTGCTCATGCCGTTGCATTTGCAATGAAATTGGCAAAAGAAAAACCATATGAATCAATTTTAGTAAACTTAAGTGGAAGAGGTGACAAAGATATAGATTTTGTTGTTGAAAAATATCCACCAGAAGATTACATGTAAGAGGATTTTTAACCTAAAAAAGATAAAATGTCTTTTTTAAATAAATAATGAAAGTTTTTAATGAATTTATTAGAAAAATTAGAATCAAATGAACGCCTAAATTACGAAGATGGTCTAGCTCTTTATGAGTTAGACCTTTTTACTTTAGCAAAATATGCTGATAGAAAAAGAAAAGCTTTACATGGCAAAAAAGCTTTTTTTAATGTAAATAGGCATATCAATCCAACCAATATTTGTAAAGATATTTGCAAGTTTTGTGCTTTTAGTTCAAACAGAAAAAATCCACATCCACATACTCTGACTCATGAAGAGATACTTGATATAGTTAAAAAATCTTATAAAAACAATATAACAGAGGTTCATATAGTATCAGCACACAACCCTGCGACAGGATTAGAGTGGTATTTAGAAATTTTTTCTAAAATAAAAAAAGAGTTTCCTTCTTTACATGTAAAGGCTTTAACAGCAGCAGAAATAAATTTTTTATCAGAAGAATACAATTTAACATATGAACAAGTTATTGATAAGATGATAGAGTATGGTGTAGATTCTCTGCCCGGTGGCGGAGCAGAGATTTTTGATGAAGAAGTTAGAGCATATATTTGTAAGGGTAAAGTAAGCTCAACTGATTGGCTTACTATACATGGACTTTGGCACTCTAGAGGTAAAGAATCAAATGCAACTATGCTTTTTGGACATGTAGAAAAAAGAAAAGATAGAATTGATCATATGTTAAGACTTAGAAATTTGCAAGATAAAAGCGATGGATTTAACGCTTTTATTCCTCTTGTATATCAAAGAGAAAATAATTACCTTAAAGTAGAAGACTTTTTAAGTTCTACAGAAATTTTAAAAACTTATGCAATCAGTCGACTAATGTTAGACAACATACCACATATAAAAGCATATTGGGCAACATCAACTATAAATTTAGCATTAATTGCTCTTGATTTTGGTGCAGATGATTTAGATGGAACTATTGAAAAAGAGGAAATTCAATCAGCTGCAGGTGCAAGTAGTGCAAAAGGTATGAATATAAAAGATTTCCTAGACTTAATCACAACAAGCGGATTTATCCCTGTTGAAAGAGATAGTTTATACAATGAATTAAAAGTTTACAATTAAAGAAGTAAAATTAGAAAGTAGAGCCTCTAGGCAAATGCCTAAGCTTTAGTAAGAGGAATTTTAAAGGAACTTGTTCCTTTAAAAGGAGACAATTAAATCAAAAGGAGATATCTTGGGTTTTTTCAAACTTAAAGAACAAGGCACAGATGTAAAAACTGAATTTACGGCAGGTTTTACAACATTTTTAACGATGATGTATATCGTTCCAGTGAACGCAATTATCATGAGTAAAACAGGTATGGATTTTGGGGCATTAGTTACAGCAACAGCTCTTATTACAATTTTTGCAACAATTTTAAATGGACTTTGGGCAAACACACCAATTGCAATGAGCGTTGGAATGGGTCTTAATGCATACTTTACATTTGGTTTAGTACTTGGTATGAAAATTCCATGGCAGACTGCTTTAGGTATTGTTTTTATCTCTGGTATTTTATTTTTAGTACTCTCTTTTACAAAATTTAGAGTTTGGATTATGCAAAGTGTACCTCATGATTTAAGAAGAGCAATTAGTGCTGGTATTGGTGCATTTATTGCATTTATAGGACTCAAGAGTATGGGTATGGTTGTTGCAAATCCAGCTGTTTTAGTGGGTCTTGGTGATTTTAGTGACTCAAAAGTGTTAATTGGTGTTGTTGGTTTAGTTCTTGTTTTCGCATTATATGCTTGGAAAGTTAAAGGAGCATTTATTATAGCTGTTGTTTTAACTTCTATTGTAGCATGGATTTCCGGTGTTGCACCAGCACCAACAGAGTTTTTATCTATGCCAGCTTCAATGGGTTCAATTGTATTTGAGTTAGATATAGCTTCTGCATTTACTTTAGCTCTTGCCCCAGTTATTATTACTTTTTTGATTACTGACATGTTTGACTCTCTTGGAACGCTAGCAGGTGTTGGTTATCGTGCTGGCCTTTTTAAAGAAGGTGGTAAAGATTTACAAAAAACTCTTGAAGCAGATGCGGGTGCAACTGTTGTAGGTTCTTTAATGGGACTTTCTACAACTACAAGTTTTGTTGAGAGTGCAAGTGGAGTTGAAGAGGGTGGAAGAACGGGTCTTACAGCTGTTGCTACAGGGCTTTTCTTTGTTTTAACACTTTTTATGATGCCTCTTTTTTCAGCAATCCCAGAAAATGCAATTTACCCTGTTTTAGTTATGGTTGGTGTGTTGATGTTTAGTGAACTTTCACACATAAACTTTGATGATATAGCAACTTCAGCAGCAACATTTTTAATTGTTATTATGATGCCACTTACCTTTTCTATTACAAATGGTTTGGCGTTTGGTTTTGTTGCATATTTACTGATCAAATTAATGAAAAGAGAGTTTAAAGATATTAACATAGGTGTTGTTTCTTTAGCTGTGATTAGTTTAATAGTATTTATAGTTCAATAATTTTAATAGAGGGGAAAATAGGTGAGATTTTATAGTTATGATGAGTTTAAGGTCGATGTGAATATGTTGGCTAAAGAGATAAAAGTATATGAACCAGATGTTATCTTAGCAATTGCAAGAGGTGGCATGACACTGGGACATTTTTTAGCAGAAGCATTAGAAATGAGAGATTTATACTCTATAAATTCAATTCATTATGAAGAGACTAGAAAACTTGATACTATTAATATCTTTAATGTTCCAGATTTAAGTAAAGCTAAAAGAGTTGTTATCGTTGATGATATTATCGATAGCGGTGAAACTATGATAGAGATAAAAAAAGTTTTAAATAAACAGTATCCAGATTTGGATTTAAAGGTAGCTTCTATCTACTACAAAGAAAAAGCACTTTTAAGACCAGATTTTGCTGCAAGAGAAGCAACAGAGTGGATAGAGTTTTTCTGGGATTTTCAGATAGATAACTACAAATAATTATGGAGGGACTTCCCTCCATAATATTAAAACTATTCTAATTTTGGTATAATGCTCCTATATTAGCTAAGGATAGAAAACCAATATGATTTTAATGATTGATAATTATGATAGTTTTACATACAACATCGTTCAATATTGCTTAGAATTAGGTGCAGATTTAAAGGTTATTAAAAATGATGAACTTACAATTGCACAAATAGAGGCACTCAATCCAGAAAAAATTATAATTTCTCCAGGTCCAGCTACACCAAATGAAGCAGGGGTTAGTTTAGAAGTTATAGAGTATTTTCAAGATAAACTACCAATTTTAGGCATATGTTTAGGACATCAAGCAATAGCACAAGCTTTTGGCGCTAAAGTAGTTAGAGCTAAAAACATGATGCATGGAAAGACTTCAACAATCAAACAAGATATTCCCACATGCATATTTAAAGGGCTGCCTGAAAGTTTCACTATGACAAGATATCACTCACTAGTAGTAGAAAATCAAAATTTACCTGAATTAATAATCCCAACATCATACAGTATTGACGATAACGAGATAATGTCTTTACATGTAAAGGGTAAAGAGATCTATGGAGTACAGTTTCATCCAGAATCAATTTTAAGTGAGTATGGATATGAAATACTGGATAACTTTTTAAAAATATGAAAGAGATATACTTAGTTTTTATAGTTGTTTTAACAAGTACGCTACTACTTTTATATGGAGTAAGTTCACTTTCCATAAGATATGAAGAAGCTCAAATTCTTTTCAATGGAAATTCTTTAGTTCATTATTTGGTATATTTTTCAACAAAATTTTTTGGTTACACAGATTTAGCACTAAGATTGCCTTTCATACTCCTTCACATAGCTTCCATTGTTTTACTCTACAAGATAGGGAAATTAATACTCAAAAGAAAATTAGATAGAGTAATTTCTATTGCATTATATGCAATGTTACCAGGTGTTAATAGTGCAGCAATACTGGTAAATGGTGCTTATATAGTTATCTTTTTTACACTATTATTTGTATTTTTGTACATGTACGGATTTAAAAAATCTTCTTATGTACTATTAGTTGCAACTCTATTTGCAGATAACTCTTTTTCAATTTTGTATATCTCTTTATTCTTTTATAGTATATTCAATAAAGAAAAAAATTTACTTTGGATATCTTTTATTTTATTTGGTTTATCAATGTACATGTACGGATTTGATACAGGGGGAAAGCCAAAAGGATATTTTCTTGATACTTTAGGTGTTTATGCTGCTGTATTTTCTCTGTTTTTATTTTTATATCTTATTTACACTTTATATAGAATACTTATCAAAGAAGAAAAAAACTTGCTTTGGTATATTGCTTTTTCTTCATTATTGATTTCATTGATTTTATCATTAAGACAAAAACTTCTTTTAGAAGACTTTGCCCCTTTTGTTGTTATAGCAATTCCTCTAGTCGTAAAGGTCTTTTTCAATAGTTATAGAGTTAGACTGCCAATGCACCGAAAGTATCACAATATTTCATTTTTAATTGTATTTCTATTTTTATTCATGAACCTAGTTGTAAGCTATTTTAATAAACCTTTGTATTATCTTGTAAAAGAACCAGATAACCATGTAGCCTATAAATACCATGTAGCAAAAGATTTAGCAAATATTTTAAAAGAGAAAAATATACGAAATATAGATATAAGTGATGAAAAATTGGCATTGAGATTAAAATTTTATGGAATTGAGCAAGGGGGTTCTTTTAAATTAGCTCATTCAAGTTTTAAAAAAACAAACTTTGAACAAATAGATATTAAATATTTTGGAAAAGTAATAGAATCATATTATCTATATAGATAGGAGTTATTATGAGAAATACAGAAACTTCATTTCGTGCTTTAGTGAGAGGAATTTTTCTTGGACTGGTTCAAGAAAAAGGAGAAATTAAAAGAAGTGCATTTACAATGATAGAGTTAGTCTTTGTTGTAGTTATTGTTGGAATAATCTCAGTTATGATAGCTCCAAGTTTTGGAGGCAATAATCTAAGACAAGCCGCAGATCAAATAGTAAGTCACATAAGATATACACAACATTTGGCAATGATGGATAATAAGTTTGATACCAATGATGCAACATGGTTCGCAGAAAGATGGCAAATAAGATTTGTACAAGATATTATAAATGGCCCAGCAAATTGTAATGATGAAGATAGTCATAATGTTTGGGCATATATGATATATACAAATAAATCACATGCTAATACTAATCCTAATAATGATGAAATAGCTAAAAATCCATTAAATTCAAATGAATTATTGTCTGGAGGCTATAATAATACATTGTGTCAAAATAATGACTATAATCCTTTAGATGAGCAATCGATGAAACAAATGAGATTAGGAGATGAATATGGTATAGATAATATAACTTTTACGGGAGGGTGTAGAAATGACACTAGGTTTATACACTTTGACTACATTGGTAGACCATTTAATTCTTTTCCAAATGCTAGTTCCCCATATCAGATAGGAACTCCAGGATGGCATAGGTTACTTACTTTGCCGTGTGATATTATACTTTCTTCAGGTACTGAAACTGAAACAATAAGAATCGAACCAGAAACAGGTTATACACATATTTTGTAAATTTTTAATTCTTTTAATAATAGTTATAAAGCTAAGCTCTTATTAAGTAACTATTGTATATAATTTCGTCCTCGTTTGAGAGAACGGGTGAAAGAGATGCCTTGTATAAGGGTATTTCGAGTTCATTAAAAATATAAATGTTAAATCAAA
>Ga0193956_1000788_pt1 | contig 13650 bp, 6 predicted proteins | sample BB_7_MG_FD_140358 | JGI IMG/M metagenome (GOLD analysis project Ga0193956, IMG submission 140358) | Microbial mat bacterial communities from the Broadkill River, Lewes, Delaware, United States - BB_7_MG | ecosystem: Environmental > Aquatic > Freshwater > River > Microbial mats | place: USA...
CATCACACAATATCCGACGTGGCACTCGTGGGAGGAGGAATGTTTCCCAAGCCTGGCGAAATTTCGCTTTCGCACAACGGAGTGCTTTTTCTCGACGAACTTCCAGAATTTAAAAGAACAGTGTTGGAAGTAATGCGTCAACCGCTCGAAGACCGAATAATAAATATTTCAAGAGCAAGATTTTCGGTGCAATATCCTGCAAGTTTTATGCTTGTGTCTTCCATGAACCCCTGTCCTTGTGGATATTACAATCACCCTGAAAAAGACTGCGTTTGTTCGCCGGGAGCAATTTCTAAATATATGAACAAAATATCAGGACCACTTTTAGACCGTATAGACATTCATATAGAAGTAGTGCCAGTGCCTTTTAAAGACCTTGCCGAAAAAAGACAAGCAGAAAGTAGCAACGAAATAAAAAAACGAGTTATTGAAGCAAGAGAAATACAAACAGCTCGCTATAAGGAAAATAAAGAAATACATTCTAACGCACAAATAGGCTCAAAACAGCTTAGAAAATATTGCACAATAAGCACAGAAGGTGCTACATTACTAAAAACAGCAATGGAACGTCTCGGACTTTCGGCACGTGCCTACGACAGAATTTTAAAAGTAGCCCGCACAATCGCCGATTTAGAAAAATCTGAAACCATTGATACACAACACCTTGCAGAAGCAATACAATACCGAAGCCTTGACAAAGAATCATGGGGGCAATAATTTTTTATAATAAATAGAATGATTAAAAAATACTTAGAAAATATAGAAAAAACAACTCTTCACAACGACCAACGTGAAGAGAGTTACTACCCTGCGGTTGCCTCTTTGATGAGTGATTTTGCAAACTCTTTAAACAGAAAGGAAACGAGTATAACTATTTTACCAAAAAAAACAGATGCAGGAAATCCTGATTTTAGAATTTGGAACGGAGAAAATAAAATTGTTGGATACATTGAAGCTAAAATTCCAAACACAAATTTAGATAAAACAGAAAAATCTGAACAATTAAAACGTTATCTCCAAACTTTTCCTAATGTTATTTTAACCAATTTCTACGAATTTAGATTGTATCGCAACAGCGAAATAATTTTAAAAGCCACACTTTCTCAAAATAATACAACAAATAATGATTTAGAAAAATTATTGCAAAAGTTTTTTGATTTTTCTTTACCAAAAATATTTTCTGCCGAACAACTGGCAACCGAACTCGCCAAAAGAACAAGTTTTTTACGAGAAGAAATTATTACAAACGAACTTAAAAACAAAGAAAACAAAAATTATATTAGAGCTTTTTACAATGCTTTCAAAAAATATTTAATAGCAGGTTTAAAAGAAGAAGAATTTGCCGATTTATATTCACAAACAATAACTTATGGCATGTTTGCGGCAAAAACACGAGCCAAGCACGACCAAAATTTTACCCGAAAAAATGTTGTAGATAATATTCCTAAAACAATAGGAATTTTGAGAGACGTTTTTGAATTTATTTCCTTGGGAAATCTACCCAAACAAATGGAAATAATTATTGATGATATTGCAGAAATTCTAAATATTTCTGATGCCACAAAATTACTAAACGATTTTTACAAACAAGGCAAAGGAGACGACCCAATAATACATTTTTACGAAACTTTCTTAAATAAATACGACCCCTCTACTCGTGAAAAACGAGGAGTTTATTACACCCCCGAAGCTGTTGTAAAATATATTATTAATTCGGTTGACGAAATTTTGATAAAAGATTTTAACAAAATCGGATTTGCCGACAGCTCTGTAAAAGTTCTTGACCCGGCAGGAGGCACTCTCACTTTTTTGGCAGAAGCTACAAAAAAAGCCATCACAACTTTTACCCAAAATTTTGGAAACGGCAATAAAAAAGATTTTATTAAACAACATATTCTCAAAAATTTTTATGGTTTTGAAATAATGATGTCGCCATATTCCATTGCACATTTAAAAATGTCTTATTTGTTGCAAGAAGAGGGATACGAATTTGAGGGAAACGACCGTTTTCAATTATATCTAAGTAATACTTTGGAAACCAAAGAATTGGAACAAGCTGAATTACCATTAATAGATACATTCTCGGAGGAAGCAAAACAAGCAAACACAATAAAAAAACAGACAGAAATTATTGCAATAATAGGAAATCCTCCATATTCGTTTGACTCTGCAAACAAAAATTTGTATATTAACGAAATGGATATTTATAAAAAAGGAGTTGAAAATGAAAAAAATCTTAAAATTCTTAGCGATGATTATTTAAAATTTATTCGTTTTTGTCATAAAAAAATAGAACAAACTAATCAAGGAATTATTAGTTTAATTACAAAAAACACCTACATAAATATTGCTTCCGCAAAAGGAATGAGAAAGCAACTGCTTTTAACTTTTGATAAAATTTATATTCTTAATTTGCATGGAAAATTATACGAAAAAACTCCCGAAGGCAACAAAGACCAAAATGTTTTTGATATTCGTGTAGGAACGGCAATTATTTTTTTGGTGAAAACAAAAAAAGGCAAAAAGAAAAAACTTGGCAAATTATTTTACAAAGATTTATATGGAGAACGAGCCGAAAAATATAAATTTTTAAATGAAAATAATATTTTTAGCACTTTTTCAAAAGAAGATGAGGTAAAAATAGATGAAACACATTTCTTTTTTGAAAAAAAGAATTTTAAAAACCCCGAACTATACAATAAGTTTTTTGCAATAGATGAAATTTTTGATAAAAAAAACATGGCAATGGGAGTTTCTACTCACCGAGACCATTTTGTTATAGATAAAAATAAAAAAGTTTTAGAAAAAAGATTACAACATTTCTTAAATGAGGACTTATCAAATAAAGATTTAAAATCTACCTATAATTTAGAAGAAAATTCTGATTTTAAAATAGAGAAGGTTAAAGCAAAATTTAAAATAATTGATAAAGAAAAGTTACGAGAATATTCGTTCAAACCATTTGATAATAAATATATTTACTACGATAAATTATTTATTGATAGAAATAGAATTAGCATAATGCACAATTTTATTGACAAAGAAAATCTCGGATTAATTATCACACGACGTTTTGCAGACAAAAAATTTGCTCATGCTTTTGTTACCAATAAAATTACAGATTTTAATTTTCTTGCCGTAGGAAGCTACACAATTCCACTTTGGATATATAAAAAAAACGGCGACGCTTTTAACGGAAGTGAAAACGAAAAAAATAAAATATCTAATATAAGACCAGAGTTTGAAAAACTTTTGCAAAAAAATTATGATAAAAAAGATATTACTGAACAAATTTTTTACTACATTTACGCCGTTTTATTTTCAAATATTTATAGAAATAAATTTCCAGAACTTCTGAAAATTGATTTTCCTAAAATTCCTTTTGCAAAAAATGTTAAAATATTTGAAAAAATAGCAAAACTCGGAGAAAAACTTATAAATTTGCACCTGCTAAGTTCATCAAAATTGAACAAACCAAAGGTCAAATTTCAAGGAATTGGAAATAGTGAAGTTCAAAAAATAAAATACGATAGCAAAAAAAATCTAATTTATATAAATGAAAACCAATATTTTGATAATATAAAACAAGACCTTTGGAATTTTAAAATAGGTAAAAACCAAGTAATAAAAAAATGGTTTACCAATAAAAATAAAATAGAATTTGAAGACGCAATAGAATTTAGCAAAATAGCAACAGCAATTTACGAAACTTTTAATATTCAGAATAAAATAGACCAAATTTATCCCGAAATAGAAAGTGAATTAATAGAAAAATAATAATCAAAACAAAACTTAATTAACAACCAAATAAATAATAAAACTATGTCAAAAATTAAAGTAGCCATCAATGGCTTTGGACGTATTGGAAGAAACGCTTTCAAAATAATCTTAGACCAAACAGATTACGAAATCGTAGGTATCAACGACTTAACAAGCAACAAAGTGCTTGCACACTTGTTAAAATACGACTCAACACAAGGAAAATTCAACGGAACTGTTGATTACGACGAAGAAGGAGTAATAGTAAACGGAGTAAAAATAAAAGTTACAGAAGAAAGAAACCCTGCAAAAATTCCTTGGGCATCTACACCAGACGTTGTTATTGAAGCAACAGGAGTTTTTAGAGAAAAAGAAAGTGCAAAAGGCGGATACGGAGACCATGTTAAAAACGGTGCTAAAAAAGTTATCCTAACCGTTCCTGCAAAAGACAAAATTGACAACATGATTGTTCTTGGTGTAAACGATGAAGACTTAAAATCATCAGATACATACGTGTCAAATGCTTCATGCACAACTAATTGCCTTGCTCCAGTAGCAAAAGTTCTTAATGATAATTTTGGTATTGTAAGCGGACTAATGAACACAATCCACTCATACACAAACGACCAAGTTATTCTTGACGGACCACATTCAGACCTAAGAAGAGCTCGCTCGGCAGCTGTCTCAATGATTCCTACAACAACAGGAGCAGCAGCAGCAGTTGGTAAAATTATTCCAGCACTTGCAGGAAAACTTAACGGAATGGCAACACGTGTTCCTACTCCAACAGGCTCACTTGTTGATTTAGTGGTTAATCTTGAAAAAGAAGTAACAGTAGAAGAAATAAACGCAGCAGTAAAAAAAGCAGCAGAAGGCGAAATGAAAGGAATTTTGGAATATTGCGAAGATCCAATCGTTTCGGTTGATGTTATTCACAATTCACACTCTTCTATCTTTGATGCACAATCTACAATGGTAATTGAAGGTAAAATGGTTAAAATACTTTCTTGGTATGATAACGAATGGGGATACTCTTGCAGAGTAGTGGACTTAATTGGAAAATTATTCTAATAAAATCATAAATTTTAAAATAAAGCTGTTATACATTTTTAATGTTTAACAGCTTTTTTTATACATTATTAGAATATAGAATGAATTGTAATTTTAAAAAATCTTTGCTTATCATAAAAAACATATAAAATATATTTTTTATTTTTTTGATGCAAAAGACTAATGATTCGTGCTTTATATTCATAATTAATAATAGTAAGAACTGTTATTTTTTTAATATTAAAAAAAAATTGTGTTAAGGGGTTATTAATTCTATCTTTGCGACCTTTTTTTAAAAAAAACGCAATGAAAAGATTTTTACGAAATTTTGTAGGTAACCCTAAAAACGATATATTTTCTGGACTAACAGTTGCTCTTGCACTTGTTCCAGAAGCAGTAGCATTCTCATTTGTAGCAGGAGTAGATCCACTTGTTGGTTTATATGGAGCTTTTATAATGGGATTTGTAACATCAATAATTGGAGGTCGTCCGGGTATGATTTCAGGAGCAACTGGTGCAATGGCAGTAGTAATGGTGCATCTTATCCTTGAAGGAAATAAAGTTGGCTTATCACTCGAAGAACCAATAAAACATCTTGGACTGCAATGGCTGTTTATAACTCTTTTATTTGTTGGAATAATACAAATTTTATCAGGAGTTTTTAGGTTAGGAAAGTTTGTAAGGCTTATTCCTCATCCAGTTATGATGGGTTTTGTAAACGGACTTGCAATAGTTATATTTTTATCACAACTGACTTTATTTAAGGAAACTATAAATGGCAAAGCCCAATGGCTTGGAGGATTAGATTTATTAATAATGCTTGGTTTGGTTGCTCTAACTATGGCAATAATATTCTTGCTTCCTAAAATATCAAAAAAAATTCCTGCCGCACTTACCGGAATTGTTATTGTTGCAAGTATTACAATATTTGGAAAATTAGATGTTAGCACAGTTGGATCTTTTATCAGAGATGGAGGAGGAGAGGGGCTCAAAGGAGGACTTCCTCAATTTCAGTGGCAAATATTCGGACTGTTTGATACAATGAAAGGACATTGGGACGTAATAATTTCATCTGCATTTTTGCTTGCTGCAGTTGGACTTATAGAGTCCTTAATGACCTTAAACCTTGTAGATGAGCTTACCGAATCACGAGGAAGTGGAAATATGGAATGCGTTGCTCAAGGAAGTGCAAACATTCTTAATGGACTATTTGGAGGAATGGGAGGTTGTGCAATGATTGGTCAATCAATTATTAATGTAAAAGCAGGAGGACGTGGACGACTTTCTGGAATTGTTGCAGCCGTTACACTGCTTTTATTTATTCTTTTTGGCTCTTCATTAATTGAAAAAATACCTCTTGCCGCACTTGTAGGAGTAATGTTTGTTGTTGTTTTTGGAACCTTTGCTTGGAGTAGTTTCAGAATAATTACTAAAATTCCAAAAACAGATGCTTTTGTGCTAATAGCAGTTTCCGCAATAACAGTTTGGCAAGACTTGGCTGTTGCCGTAATATCAGGAGTTATTATATCCGCACTCGTTTTTGCTTGGAAAAATGCAACTATGATTCGTGCCCGAAAACGTTTTAAAGAAGACGGAACAAAAGTTTACGAAATCTGGGGACCATTGTTTTTTGGCTCAGTCCAAACTTTTAACTCAAAATTTGACGCTAAAAACGACCCTGAAAATGTAGAAATAAATTTTATAGAATCAAAAGTTTCCGATCATTCAGGTATAGAGGCAGTGCAAACAATCACTGATAAGTATTTAGCATTGGGTAAGTCAATTACTTTAACACATTTAAGCCCCGAATGTAAAACTCTTTTACTGAAAGCTAATGCTAAATTTGACGAAATTATTCAAACAAGTATTGATGACCCTCGTTATTATGTAGTTACTAATCAGATGGACGGAAAGGTTTAAATTTTTTCAGATATTTTATTTTACAAACTTAACAAAATCTTAATTGATAATATTTATTAAAAAAAAATCTGTGTCGTAAATCGCCGGTTTGCAGCATGTTGTAAAATTACTGCGGGAGGGTAGTAATTGTTTTTCGTAAATAGATTTACTAAAATACTGCGGGAGGGTAGTAATTGTTTTTTGTAAATAGATTTACTAACATTCCGAAGGAATTTAGTAACATCAAAAATAACTATCACCCCAAATAATTAAAGCTACCTAAATTTAAAATGTTTTGTAGCTTTTTTATTGTGTCAGTATCAAAATTTCAAAACTTTTAATATTCTTATTATCAAACTAAAGCGAATTAATAATTTAACATTTAAAAATTATGCACATATTTATAATTGTTATTTATATCAAAAAAAATACCTTTGTCAAAGTTCTATCTTTGGCAAAGTTGTTGTTTCATTAATTTAATAATCAACTATAAAAAAAACTAAATATTAACATTTTAACAAAAAAAATAACTATGAAACTTTATCAAATATTGATAATTCTACTATTATCTGTTTCGTCTGTTTTTGCACAAAACGAAACAAAGTTACTCCGATTCCCTCACATTATGGGAGAAAAAGCAGTATTTACTTATGCCGGAGACATTTATTCCGTAGGAATAGCTGGCGGCGAAGCAACACAACTTACAAGTCATAATGGCTTTGAAATGTTTGCAAAAATTTCGCCAGACGGAAAAAATATTGCATTTTCAGGACAATACGACGGAAATACAGAAGTATATATTATGCCCATTGAAGGAGGTGTGCCAAAGAGACTTACGTTTACTGCAACTCTCGGCAGAGACGACGTAGCAGACAGAATGGGACCCAACAACATTGTAATGGCTTGGTCGCCAGATAGCAAAAATATTATTTTTCGCTCTCGTAGATACTCCTACAACTCTTTTAGAGGACAGCTTTTTTCTGTGCCAGTAGAGGGAGGAATGGCAAAAGAAGTGCCTATTCAAGATGGCGGTTTTTGTAGCTATTCTCCTGATGGAAAATTACTTGCTTTTAATAAAATATTCAGAGAATTTAGAACTTGGAAATATTATACAGGAGGAATGGCAGACGATATTTGGGTTTACGATTTTGAAAGTCAAAAAGCTATAAAAATATTTGAAAACGACGCTCAAGATATTTTTCCAATGTGGAGTGGAGATAAAATATATTTTCTTTCGGATAGAGACAGAACTATGAACTTATTTTCCTACAATACAATGGACGATAAGGTAGAAAAAATTTCAAATTACACAAAATATGATATAAAATTTCCTGCTATTGGTGGAGATAAAATTATATACGAAAATGCAGGTTGCTTATTTTATTTTGATACAAAAACTGCTGAAACAAAAAAAATTACTGTAACAATAAACAGCGATTTTCCTTCTGCACGAAATAAAATGGTTGATGTGAGCAAAAAAATAAATTATATAGAAATTTCGCCAGACGGCAAACGAGTAGTTGCCGGAGCAAGAGGTGATGTGTTTACTGTTCCTGCAAAACACGGAGTTACAAGAAATATTACCAAAACAAGCGGAATCCACGAAAGAGATGTAGAATGGTCGCCAGATGGCAAAAATATCGCTTTTATTTCGGATAAAACAGGAGAATTTGAAATTTATATACAAAAAGAAGACGGCTCGGAAGAAGCTGTGCAACTAACAAAAGATGCAGATACTTACAAATTTTTCTTGAAATGGTCGCCAGATAGCAAAAAAATTATGTGGTGCGATAAAATGCTTAGACTTAGATATATAGATGTTGAAACTAAAACAGTTACAGAAGTTGATAAGTCTGATTTTTGGGAAATAAGAAAATTTAATTGGTCGCCAAATAGCCAATGGATTACTTATTCTGTTGTTAATTACGGAAAAAAAGAACAGGTATTTTTATATGATATTGCATCAAAACAAAAATATGAGGTAACAGATGGCTGGTATTCGTCATATCACCCTACTTTTAGCGATGATGGCAAATATTTATTGTTTATTTCAGACAGAGATTACAACCCCACATATAGCGACACTGAGTGGAATCACGCATATAAAAATATGAGAAAAATATATCTTGTTACTCTTCAAAAAGACACCCCTTCTCCTTTTGCTCCAAAAAATGATGAAGTAAACAAAGAAGTAGATACAACAAAAAATACAGATTTTAAAATTGATTTTGACGGAATAAAAGACCGAGTTGTAGCTTTGCCCGGAAAACCAGAATATTATTGGAATTTATATGCTGTTAATAACAAAGTGTTTTACAGCAAAATGGCAGATGGAGACGATGACGTTCTTAACTGTTTTTACGATTTGAATAGCAATAAAGAAACAAAATTTGGAACTAATTTAAGTTTCTCAATATCTGCAAATAATAAAAAAATGCTCGTATCAAAAGGCAGTAGCTATTATGTTGTAGATTTGCCAGTTGCACCAATTTCTTTGGAAAATAAAATTGATTTTTCTAACCTAAAAGTTTTTGTTAATTACGAACAAGAGTGGAATCAAATTTATGACGAAACTTGGAGGCAAATGAGAGACTTTTTCTACGACCCTAATATGCACGGAGTTAATTGGGACAGCATTCATGATAAATATGCAGTTCTTTTGCCTTACGTAAAACACCGCAACGACCTAACTTACTTGATGGGAGAAATGATTGGAGAACTAAACATCGGACATGCTTATGTGGGAGCAGGCGAAAGACCCAAAATTGAAAAAGTAAATATGGGACTGCTTGGTGCTACATTCTCAAAAGATGCTTCGGGATATTTTAAAGTAGATAAAATACTAAAAGGAGCAAACTGGTCGAAAGATTTGCGGTCGCCTCTTACAGAAATAGGTGTAAACATTGCCGTAAATGATTTTATTATTGAAATAAATGGAACACCAACAAATACTGTGTCAAATATTTATGAACTACTAATTGGAACTGCTGGGCAACAAATTGAACTTACCGTAAATTCGCAAGCCAACAAGGCTAATAGTCGTAAAATAATTGTTGTGCCTTTGGCAGATGAATCATCGTTATACTATTTTAACTGGGTTGAAGGCAACTTGAAAAAAGTGAACGAAGCCACCAACGGACAAGTTGGATATATTCACATTCCAGACATGGGAGTGGACGGATTGAACCAATTTGCAAGATATTATTATCCGCAAGTTACAAAAAAAGGAATAATTATAGACGACCGTGGAAATGGAGGCGGAAACGTTTCGCCAATGATTATTGAGCGTTTGAGAAGAGAACTAACCTTGCAAAGAATGTTGCGAAATGTGGACAAAAGAGGTTCTACACCAGAGGCTACTGTGGTTGGTCCAAAAGTTTTATTAATAAATGAATACTCTGCGTCCGACGGCGACTTATTTCCTTATAAATTCAAACAATTAGAACTTGGAACTATCATTGGAAAGCGAACTTGGGGAGGAGTAACAGGCATAAGAGGCTCATTACCATTTGTTGATGGAGGCTCTTTACACAAACCAGAATTTGGAACTTATGCCAAAGACGGCAGCAAATGGATTATTGAAGGACACGGAGTTGACCCTCATATTGTAGTGGAAAATAACCCTGCTGAAACTTTTAGAGGCAAAGACGCACAACTTGACAAAGCAATAGAAATTGTTTTGGAACAAATGAAAACCTATCCAGATGCGATTAAAAAACATCCTGAATTTCCGATTAGAAATAAATAAAAATTAATTATTTAATAAATAAAAGACGTATTTAATTACGTCTTTTTTTTGACACTATCTTGTATAGCAACAATTTAGCAATAAAACAATTCTTACTTTATAGACAAACTATAATTATATATGAAAAAAAACAAAACAGCAATTATTATTGGTGCTACCGGACTTGTGGGTGGCAAACTTTTAAATTATATTATTAATGATGAAGTATTTTCAAAAGTATTAGTTTTTACTCGTAGAAAAATCAAAATATCTTCGCCAAAAATAGAGGAACATATTATTGATTTTTCAGAAATTGAATCTATAAAAGACAAGATTAGAGGCGATGCGATATTTTCGTGCTTAGGCACAACTCTAAAACAAGCTGGCGGAAAAAAGGCTCAATACGAAGTTGATTATACTTACCAATATTTATTTGCTAAGTTTGCAAGCCAAAACAATGTTGGCGAATATTTTTTGGTTTCGTCGTCGGGAGCAAATGATAGGTCTCGTTTTTTTTATTTAAAAATGAAAGGCGAATTAGAAACCGATGTTTGTAAATTAAATTTTAATAGTATAAATATCTTTCAGCCAAGTGTTTTGATTGGCGAGCGAGAACAAAAACGCACCGGAGAAATAATTGGAGCAAAAATGTCTAATTTTTTTACAAAAATTATTCCTCCACTAAAAAAATATCGTGGAATAAAAGGCGAAACGGTTGCAAAAGCAATGATAAATACCTATAAATTAGAAGACAAAGATAAAATAAATATATTCAAATTAGATGAAATTCATAATTTAGCATAAAGCAAGGAGGTTGAAAATCTAACGATATAAATAGATCGTTCCGCTAAATGGTTCTATTTTATCTCTTTTGGCATCATAGTCTTTCTTTTTGCCTTTTACTTTTACAACATAAAAATATACTCCCGGAGGTGCAATAGCTCCTGTAAAATTTATTGTGCCGTCCCAGCCAGCTTCTGCTTCTTCGGGTGTGTTCCATCGGCAAACAACATTTCCGTCTCGGTTTACAATTACTCCGCTTATTTCTTCAATATTTGCTAATGTTATTTTATCATCATCTTTAATAAAGAACGAAAAAATTTCGTTTATTCCATCACCGTTTGGTGTGAAAATATTATAGCCCGGAAGTTCTACTGGACGATATTTTATAGTTACTTCAAGTGTGTCTTTATCAGAGCAACCACTTTGGCTTTCGGCTTTCATTATTACATTAAATACGTCTTCATCTTTGTATTTATATGTATAATCTGATTTTCCTATTACAATAGAAGAGTCTCTGTCGTCTCCAAAATTCCATCTCCAATCTACTGCCCAGCTTGTGTTGTCTGTAAAATTTATTTCTTCTCCAATAAAAGCACTTATTTTATCTGCTTCAAAATTAGCCTTCTCTACCATCACGTTAATACTTGTATCATGTTGGCAGCCAAAATTATCATTAATAAAATAGTCTAATCTGTGGTTTCCTTCTCCTTCAATTTCAATTTCTGACTCTCCCATGCTTGTATATAAACCCTTTTCTCCGTCCCACCAGCTGTCTTCTAAAAAATAAGTATTTTGATAAATAATAGTGTCGGCTTTTTCTGGTTTGTTAAAATATAAGCTCCATTCAAAAAGGTGTCCGTTATCTTCGGGGGTGTTGTCGTTTATAATTATTTGCCAATCACCATTATACGAGCAGCCTACGAGGTTGTCAAAAGGCTCATCAGATTGGTAAGTGCCAGAAGGCAAGGTGGTTGCAAGCACGGTGCTTGAATTTATTGTGCCATGCTCTGGCGTGTTGTCCCAATAATACCAATATCCTATGCCTTCATCGTAATTTGCTTCTTCATCAACAGGCTCTCCGAGGTATTTATCTACTCCTCCAAAATCTTTGAGTATCAATTCTTTGTCGTCGCCATTATAATTTGTGCATTTTACAATTATCTGCAAATCAGAGGTGTTAGAATGTTCTATCATAACACCAATTGAATCTATATTATTGGCATTAGAAATCGTTTTGCCAACTTCAAAATCTCTTCTATTAATTATTGAAGATGTATAGTTCTCGTCTTCAATTCGTTCAACAAATTCTAAAGTTTTGATATTTAATTTTTCGTCTTTGTCCCATTCAATAGGTTCGGTTTTTCCGGTAAGGATAACTTCTTCTCCGCTACAAATTCCATTCTGAGATTTTGGCACATTTGAATCTGTGCCGTTAAAATTAGGGTCTAATCCTATTTTTATAACTAAAATATCGTAGCTTTTTTTGTTATCTTTTGTTGCAACAACTCTCACACGAAAGGCACCTTGGTCTTCAAAAAGATGTTCTACTGTGTCGTTGTCAAGCTCTGGAGTAAAGAATACTCCATCGTCAAAATCCCATTCAAATTCCGAGCCTTCTATAATATTTCCGTCTTCTTTAACTTCTGCATAAAAAGTTATTGTGGTATCTACACAAGTTTTTATAGTATCTGCTTGATATTTAGTTGTTATGGTTACAGTATATTGTGCAAAAGATATGTTTGCAAGTATGGTAAGTAGTCCAATTAAAATTGTTTTTTTCATGAAGTTTATTATTGTTGTATTGTATTGTAGGTTTAACGGTTAAGAGTTTTTTTTGAAAATTTATAATATTTTATTTTTGGCAAAAGCTATATTAATAAATTAAATACTAAAAATTAAAAACCTATTTAATTCCTACTTATCAAAACGCAAAACTACAATTTATTGTATAATTGAAAAATAAAATTTTAAATTTTAGATAGATTGTTGTAATATTGCAGTCCAAAAATTTGAAAATCAGACTTTGATTTGTTCGTTATAATATAAATTAATAAAATTCAAACTTATTATTTTATATAATTACAATTTAAAACTAAACTTTTTTATGATAAAAAAAACAATACTACTAATAGTTATTATTTGGCTACAAAGCAATTTATTATTTTCGCAAGATTATCCTTTAGATATTGATTATTACGACTTTGTAAATTATAAATCAAATAAATTTGAATTTTATGGAGACAGTTCTGCTTTTGAAAATTTGTATAATAAATTTGATAATTTAATTTTAAAAGGGCAAGGTCAGATAAAAGTTATGCAAATAGGAGCGTCTCACACGCAGGCAGATGTTTTTTCGGCACAGTTGCGAGGTCGTTTGCAAACATTTTTTCCCGGAATGAATGCTGGCAGAGGCTATGTTTTTCCGTATAGAA
>Ga0193956_1000791_pt1 | contig 13600 bp, 11 predicted proteins | sample BB_7_MG_FD_140358 | JGI IMG/M metagenome (GOLD analysis project Ga0193956, IMG submission 140358) | Microbial mat bacterial communities from the Broadkill River, Lewes, Delaware, United States - BB_7_MG | ecosystem: Environmental > Aquatic > Freshwater > River > Microbial mats | place: USA...
CATTTATGCGCAGAGTAAATTGTTTAATTCAAGGCACTTTATTTACGACGTTTAGTGTTTCTTAAACGAGTAATAAAGTAACGATGAAGTAGACGATTTAATCAAGCATAAATTACATCATGCTGCACAAATAAACACAAACACTTATTAATAAAGAGAAAAAACAAAAATAAAACTATCTATACCCCTCAAAATACCCCTGATTTTATTTTTTACCTTTGACTATAAGTGAAACTTAATGACTTTCCTTTTATTGAGTTAAACCTCCAACTAAGAAGCAACCAAGTATAGAACCCTTTTCACATGAAACTGAATACAATAGCTTCGCTCTATTCAGATCTATCTCAACGCTTTGACCTAGTTCGTACATGTAGCCTAAGTTAGCACATCCGTGATAATCACCAAGAGAACATGATTTTTTCAAATACTTAAATGCCTTCTTATAATCATTTTTATATTCGTCATCATCTTTAAGAAAGTTTCCAACCCTTGAACAACCTGCAGCATCATTATTTTGACAGGCGATATCAAACATTTCGAAAATGTCTTCTTTAGAAATACCTAGCCCTTTAGTTCTTAACATCAAGTTTCCAGCTTCATTACACCCTTCTTTTAACCCTAACTTACAACCACGTTTGAAATAATTTATTGCTACTTCAATTTTGTCACTAGTATTATGCATTGTAGTTTTATAAATTACTCCAAGTTGTAAACAGCTATTTGGCTCTCCATTTTCACACGCATATTTATAATGTTCGATTGCCTTTACAAGATCTTTTGGTATATCAATCCCCTCTTCATAAATCATACCCATTCCCGAACAACTAAAGTATCTATTGCCAAGGCATGCTCGTTCAAAATATTCAAGAGCGACACGACCATCTGCTCTAATAAAATTATCATCTATGTATTTTGTAGCTAGTAGTTCACAACCTTCAAGGTAATTATTCTCGCATGACTTTTCTAAAAGAAATATAGATTGTTTTTCATTAAAATGAGAACTACTAGGATTCGAAAATAATTGAGCTAAAATTACACAAGATTCAAAGAACTCTTTTTCACATAAATCGTTGTATATTTGAATTGCCTGATTGATATTTTCTTCTGTTTGACTGTTAAATAAGTTTGTGGCTATTTTATTACATGATGATAATAGCTCCATTTCACAAGCTTTTTGATAATATTGTAAAGACTTTCCATTTATTTCATCATTGAAATACAAGTCACCTATTTTTTCACAAGCTATAGATTCTCCTGCTTCACAAGATCTTCCATAAAAATCAATTGCTTTTTTTATGTCTTTTTCGACACCATCACCATTTTCATACATCGAGCCAATATTTACACACAATTTGTCACTATCGTTCATACATGCAACTTCAAATAGCTTAAACGCCGCTTCAAAATTTTTTGGAAAATACAAACCATTAAAATACATTTTTCCAAGAGCAATACAGCTTCTTCCATATATTTTATTTTCAGAAAAAAAACATCCTGAAAAATATGCTTGAGATGCTAGTTCCTCATTTTTTTTAACATGCTTTCCAAGTAATAAATAATTTCCTGTTTCAAGACAACCTCTAGGTTCAGATTTTCTACAGCTATTTTCAAATAAATCAAATGCTTCTAAATACTTTTTTTATTTTCATATAAGTGCCCTAATTTTGTACAACCACTATACTCTTCGGCATCGCAGGCTTTATTAAATAGAGATTCAGCACGCTTTAAATCAACATCGACGCCTAAGCCATCTGTATACATCATCCCCATAGCAACGCAGCTAGGTAAATCATTTCTCTTGCACGAAGCATCAAGTAAATCTAAGGCTTCATAATTATCTTTTTTCTGCAACAAAGTTCTACTAACCGTCAAACAGTGTTCCGAATCACTATATTTACAATGTCTTTTTAGCAAATCAGTTTTATTATCACTTTCGCTTGTTATTCTTGCAACATCGTCACAAGTACTAGGGAAGTATTTGCAAGAAATATGATCAAATTGACTTAAGTTGGAGTTTGAGTCAATTGAGAAAAAAGGTTTTATAACAAATGAAAGTGACAATAGTAATACAGAGCCAACTAAGGCTACTTGCTTTATAGGGTTCTTGTTTATATCTAAAGCTTCAGATAACTGTGCTTTTTTAAAAATAGTTAGTATTAAACTTGAAAGGTAGAAAAACCACGCTGCGACAGAAGTAATAAAGGTTGAATAAAAAAATACAGAAAAATATTGTAAGAACCAACTAACTCAGCTAACGAAGGAATTTTTTGGCCTAAAAATTTTTGAAAAATAATAATTGAACAAAATGCAATTAAGGCGGTAAATAGGAAATCTAGGAATAAAATAAACGTTTGCGCAGTTAACTTATTGTACTCTTTAAACTTGTATAATATGTACCTTGTTTGAAAAAGAGATATATAGTCCGGAATCAAATTTAAAAACAGGCCAAAAAACAAAGCTTTTTGAAAGCTTAGATCGTCACTAATCCTGCCGCTAGGATCATATAGTCCCATCACATTGGAAAATATAATATAAAAAATGGAAACTGATAAAATTGAAACCAAGCATGATCTTATGAAACATTTAATTGAAAAATGTCGAATACCGAAAACTTGATCAAATGCTCTACAATATTTACTTGCCCAAGTAGAATCGTATTCACCAAAAAGCCAAAGTGAAATATTATCTTTATAATCTTGTGAAAGATGAGAGCCGAGCCATGTAATACTTGTATAAAAAAAAGCAGCAATAGCTAGAGAAAAAGTAAAGTAATTATCCATTTCAATGTAATATCCTTAAAGTTAATTAATGCATAAGCATTAAATGTACTCTTAATAACAGTACTAAATAAGATCCAAGCAAGCTACTAATATCAACAATTTTAAATCAAATAACCCAATAATAATTAGTTTTTACTTGATGTTTTCCACTTTTAAATAATTTTTTTTTAATACATGTTAACCTTTTAATAAATCATTACATTAATGTATATAATACAAAATCATAATTTAAGGATAAAAAATGGGAAGATTCAAACATATGATGGAGCAAGGCTATAACTCTGATGTAGGAACGTCTATTTGCCCAGATTGCATGGCTGAAAATGGTATAAGAGATTTTATAGTTCAAAATTCATCTACAGTTCTTTCAACCTGTTCATACTGCCATAATACGAATGTTAAAACTTGTAATATGGGAAAAGTTATCGGCTATATACATGATTGCATAACAAAAGAATGGTCAGATCCTGCTAATGAGCTGCCTTATCAATCTGCTGAAGGCGGTTATCAAGGTGAAGTGTTTGGTACACATGAGCTACTATGGAATTTAGGGATTAGTGATGATGAATCAATTATTGACGATATAGTAAATTCAATACACCAAAGCAATTGGTCAAAAACTAATTATTTTTCACTCACAGCAGATCAAACCCTATCCTATGGCTGGAAAGCGTTTTGCCAATTTGTAATGAGTAAATCTAGATATTTTTTTCTCAATGCTAATAATGAGTCTTATGATAAAAACCAGCATGACGAAATGAATCCAATTAAAATATTAGATTCAGTTGCCAGTATAGTTAAAAATTTAAACATGCTGAAAATAATACCCACTTCTCAGAAAATCAAGAGGGTAAGAATTGTAAGTAACTATGATGAAGCAACTACAGCCTCTGATTTAGGTTCGCCACCCTTGGAATTTTGCAAAATGGCGAACCGAATGAGCCCCGCTGGAATACCTATGTTTTACGGTGCATTTGATTTAGAAACTGCAATTAAAGAAACTTATGAGCCTGAATCGCCTCTTACCAAAAAAGCAGTTGTAGGAAACTTTTACCCTTGCCGTCCTTTGAATTTAATAGATTTATCGCAGAAGTTTAAAATTCCAAGTATTTTCGAGCAAGATCAGAACTATCGGTTTGAAAAGCGGTTTCTTTTTGATTTTATAAAAGATTTTACCAAGCCAATAAAAAGGGCTGATAGTGCACACATTGATTATGTACCAACGCAAATAGTCACTGAATACTTTAGGCATATTCTTTCAAAAGATGCTTCTGTAAAAATTGATGGCGTAATATACCCAAGTTCGAAAAACATAGACCATAAAGCCATTGTTATCTTTGCTGACAACGATCAATGCGTGGAAAAAGGCATAAGCTCTAGGTATATAGAAGAGCTTTTATTTCTCGGTAGCATTGAGAAAGTAGACTTAGCCCCATTCAATATCATTTAGCCGAACTTTAGTGTGTACATACTAAAGATCAGCTAAGTAATTAGGTCTATTTTAACTAAGAATCAAAAAGCAATATTTTAAATAGCGCCCTTACTCATGAACAAGTTTTTGAAACTCGGGCTCAAAATCTGCCTTTCTTGATTCATGATTATAAAATGGTAGCCCCCACGCGATAAACTCTTTATCTTTCCATAACTGATCAATGTGATGCTTTTCTTTTAACTCTAATAAAAAATTTTGTTTCCAAGCATCATTTTCAAGTAAGTGTGCACCTTTAGGTTCAATAAATACTTGATATGTTAATTTAAGATCTTGATCTTTCTTAATTAAAAGCAACAGAAAATCTGGTTCAAAAGCTCGACCATCATCAAAGGTATAAAGCTTAAAATGCTTTTCATTTCTTAAAAGGTAAACATCATCATATTTTTTCTGTAAATCATCAATCATAGTATCTAGATATCTGACAAAGTACTTTTCTTCTGACGTGCCATAGTTTTCATTAAACACAAACCAATCTCGCTTTGATAAATCTAAAGCTAATTCTGTATTTGTGGTTTCACTTTGAGCAATACCAAACTCTTGCTCTGTTAGCCCATCATTAGCAATATTTAGAATCTTGTCTTTATCATACAACTCATTAATGGTTTTAGGTGTAAACTCTGTTGTTCCTTGGTAATCAACACGGTTAACATTTAACTGTTCTGCAACTTGTGTAAGTACTTTTTTACTTATATTAAGTTTTTCAATTTGCGGTATATTTTCAAAAATATCTTCTCGACCACTAACAATAACCGATATTTTTCCTAAGTATTTATCTGAAACAATAAATTCATCTATAGAACTTAAACTAGGGAATAGGTATTTTAAGTCATTAAATCGATAAGCAGGAATAGTTGCCATTGCTTTTCTAATAACGTGCTTACCCATATCAAGTAACTTAAGCGTTTCTCGCTTCACCTTTAAATGCTTGGCTGTTGTACTTTCAAATATCGTTAATTCGTTAGAATACTCAGTTTTAATCGCGTATGAATAATTAGTATTAATAATAGCAGTATCTAGCCCTACAACTTTAGAACGGTCATAAGCTATACGTTTATTGACAAATATTAAGCCTGACTTAAAAAGTGATGTTTCTTTAAATTTTTCTTTAACTTTTAAAGGAAGCGCCTTTCTTGTTTTAGGTTTAATACCTATTTCTTGGAGTGCTATATTTAAGTCACTAATATATTCAGGATTATGCGCTGAATGGTAATAAAGTTCTTCGCAAATTTTTAATTCATGAGCTTCTTCAGTGTCATCTGAAATATCGTATTTACGTTGATATAAAGGTTGTTCATCATCCACTTTAAAAGGACAATAACGGGCACCACGGCCAATCAATTGAGCTTCTTGCGTTGCCGTTTTACCCCATTTATTTCGCGTATCATATAAACGTACAATATCAAACAGGTTAAGCACATCCCAACCTTCATTAAGCTTATCTACTGCAAATATTGCACGAATTTCATTATCCGCATCTTCCAATGTATTTAATTCTATTTGATAGGTTTCTGCTTTTTTGCTGTTTACTTCGATGGTTTTTTCAATTGAAAAATCTTCTTTTAATTCTAAAGCGAGCGAATCAAGCTGAATGTTATTTTTTTCAAAAAACTGGAAGGCTTTATAAATAACATCTCCTTGAACAGAAGTATTTTTTATTTGTTCTAGATCATCGGCATTTATTCTTTCTATCGCGTCTAAAAACTCGGTATGAAAATCAGCACTATCATTAATAGTTTTTGCTTTAAATAAAATAACAGGCTTAATAATCAGCTGATGTTTTTCAAAAACTTTACGACGATACTGACTTAAAATAATAGCCCTTAGCGCACGGTTAAATGGCTCACTATCTGACAGAAACACTTTAACTTCTTTGGAGTAAAGATCTTCCCTAAAGCTTCTTAATGGGTAATCAAAAAGCACAATATCTTGATATTTTTCTTTAATATTAGGCTCTGTTAAATCTGCCGTGGCAGTAAACTCCAACATAATATTTGAGCTATTCGCATTGAAGATACTTTTAATTGTATTTTCCCAACTAACAACAGCTAGCAATTCATCATTATTCTTTTTCTTCTTTGTTTCGGCATTTATATGATGAGCTTCATCTGAAATTAATACAATTTTATTATCTTCAAAATCATCCATCGAAAGGGCATTTTCTTTCGGGTTAAGCATAACCATGTGAAGCCCTTGAATCGTAGTAAAAACAATATTTATATCGTTATCATTACTTGATGCAAAGTTTTCGACTTCTCTTATATTTATTAATTCACCATCAATATTAATTGAGTCGTTGAACAGGTATTTAGAATTGCCTTTATTAAGGAAATTTTCTTTGGTTTTTTTAATAATATTGGTGCTATTAACAAAAAATAAGAAATTACGATACCCTCGCTTATAAAGCGTAAGAATCTCACCAGCCATAATCAGCGTTTTACCTGAACCTGTTGCCATATGATACAACACATTTAATGGTTTATTTTTAGGCTTATTAGGGTAAGTATCAAGAAAGAACTCAAAGCGTCCAAAAGCTTCTTTTTGATATGGACGCATTTCAAAGTTAGGGTTTAAATTACTGTTGATGTAGTCAGGAACAAGATCAGAAAAAACATTCTCGCCCATCATATTTTTATGATTACTAAATATCTCGTGAAGCATAGTCATAATCCTTATGCTCCATAAAATTGTTTGTTTAGCTTTTTATCTTGCTCTGAAATACCGTTAGTTTCATCATCAACATCTGAATAATTCACGTATAACTGATTTTTATCTATTGCTTCTATAAGGAAACGCTGCTGATCTTCAAAGGATAGTTTACTAAATGATTCAATATTTTTATCAAACTCTTTAGGGTCAACTTTATACGATAGATTAGCGCTTTCTTTTAACTTATTCCAAAGAGAAATTAATTCATTTGAATTTTTGGCTTGCTCGATACGAGCTGAATATTTAGAAGCTAGTTCTGCTAATTCACAGTAAACAAAAGAGCCGCCGCCTTCCCAATTAATCATCTTAGATATACCTGAATTATCACCTGAAATTACTTTTTTAAGCCGACTTACACAATCATTTTCACCGTAGTTTAGCTGCTCTATACCAATGTACTTTCTATTCAGCTTATGAGCTGTAGCCGCAGTTGTTCCACTACCTAAATGATAATCAAGTATAAGATCACCTTCATTACTTGCCATTTCAATGATTCTACGGAGTAGTTTTTCAGGTTTCTTTCCTCCTTTTAAGGTAACAGAACCTTCACTGGCTATTCCTTCATATGATATATCAGACCAAATATTTGATAACTGCATAGCAGCAGTAACTTTACCATCTATCTCTTGAATTTTTTTCTTATAAAATGCCATCTCTCTACCATTATGCACGTAAACGTTATAATGGTTACTTCTTTCAACTTTAAATATTTGGCTTCTATTTTCTTTTGATAGATCTCTAACTTCTACAATCGCTTTTCCAGCCTTATTACCAATAGCCGTGGATTGATATACTCGATGAGCGTTAGAAATAGCATAATCGCCTACCATATTGAGTAAAGCAGCTTTACCTATTTTACTTTGGGCTGATTTTTTAGAATCAAACCCATTAGCCTTAGCTACATACTCACTTATATCTTCAATCTTCCAATCTTCAAAATGGTTGTCAAAATTTACAATAACTTTATTATAATTATGATCGTACTCACAAGGAGTATACTGCTCATTATATGTCCACTTAGTTTTATCTTTCGCATAAGATAAAATGTATTCTGCGGTTTCAAAAACACCAGCGTTAACACTTGCAAAACCTGAAGGTGACTTTGTTCTAACAGCAATTTTGTTAATAAAATTATTCTGTTCAGTGTTAAAAATTTCTTTCATTAATAAATGCAACTCTGAAACACCATCATCGCTAATTTGCACAAAAATAGCCCCATCATCAGCTAAAAGCTCTTTGGCAACCAAAAGCCTATTTCTCATAAAGGTTAACCAAGTGGTTAATTTGAAATTGGAATTATATTGAAAGGTATCTTCTGATTTATTGGTATGAAAATAATAAGGAGGATCAATGTAAATTAATTTAACTTGCTTCGCATATATTTTGTTTAAAGATTCAAGAGCTAATAAATTATTTCCTCTTACAATCAAATTATCATCTTTTTTAAGTTCAAAATTGTTGTGTTCTTTATCAGATTCATACTTTTTAAACTTGGTTAACACTTTTGGTGCTAATAATCTATCTACTTGATCTGGAGCAAGTGTTTCATTCCAAAAAATTTCACTACGCTTTTGATCTTCTTTCGTTTGACCTCCTTCTAAAACGCAATCTTTATAAGGCCAAGACAAAACTACATCATTAGAATCAGCTAGGTAATTGTTATCCGTAGATAATCCTATTTTATTCTTAAATTGGGTAAAACTATCAGGCAAAAAAGATTTGTTGTTCACGAATCGCTGAAAGGCTACTTTGTCAAAAACCAGCATACCTTCAACTTCAGTGAAAAAATGACGTTTTAGCTGCTCATTGTTCAATAATAATTTTAAAAGTGTTGGGTCGAGGTTAAAAGCAAGCTCTACAATTTTGTTTTTAGCTAACTTACCGTCAATAACAAGTCTTTCATCAGCTTTTAATGTATCTACAACGGCGTCCATAAGTGTTTGCATGCTTTATCTTCCTACAATTCTGTATTTTTAATTTTTTTAACTCGATCCAAGCTTCTATATCAGCTAATTTAAAGCGCTAGCTTTCACCAACCTTAAAATCAGAAACTTACCTTAGACTTCTAGTAGGTTGGCAGTTTTTTCTGTTAATTTTAAATATTCAGCTAGCTCTTCAAGAGTGAGTATTTCATATGTCATGTATAACCCCTCAATGATATGCACGATAGATTATGAGAAAATCAAGAAGTAAACAAGAATTAACTGGTTAGGTAGGTACTATTGCTTAATAAATATTCTCTTTCTGCATTTTTCTTATTGTCGCTTCAATAATTGCAGCTGTATCTACTGAAATATTTTCACTTGGCTTTTTTAATTTTTTCAATAATTCAGCTTGTCGATAATCGGCAACATCTCCGTAACTATAAAACGTTGTTAAAACGCCCTCATGCCCTAAGTTTTGGCTCCATGCTTTAAACTGCTCTGGTGTTTGACATAAGTTCTCGCCGAGCCTTACAAGGGTATTACGGAAGCTGTGAGGGTTATAATATGACAACCCTGCATTTTGAAAAGCCTGCTTGAATATCTCTCTGATAGGACTAGCCGTTTGCCAGTGCTCGCGTAATAGGCCTGTTGATTCAAATTTACGGTTAGCGCCATTTTCTATTTTAGTTTTAGGGAATAGCGGCTCATCAGGACTAAATAATAATTCTTTAGTTAAGTATTCAATCCATGCTTTTATTATGTTTAGCGGTAATTCGCCCACAGGGAAAAAGTAGGTGGTAAACGTTTTACTGAATTTGGTATTAACCTCTCTAGCATCTTGAAACAAGCTTTCTTCATGTAAATTAACATGCTTAATTTTAATTGATGATATAGCGCTATCTCTTGCTCCTGTTAACAAGGTAAAGGCGATTAAGGCTTTATTACGTCTTTCAATATCACTGCTATCTGGCATGCATTCTAATACGTGAATTATTTGTTCATGGCTAGGCACTGGCTTTTTACGTTTAGCAGTGGCAACACGCGTATCTTTTTCAGATAAATTAAAATATTCAGTATCATTATAATTAATCCGCGATTTATAGCCCGTTTGCATCGCCAGCCATTGAAAGAAGTTTTTTAAATGACGTAATGTAGTATGCAAAGTTGCCTTGCTTAATGGCTTGTTGGTTGTTTCGTTTTTTTGGTTAGTTAAATGTTTTTTAAAGCCTACAGCCTGTTCAAAGTGAAACTGTTTAAAGTCTTTAAATTTTGTGTAATCTTCAAAGCGGTTTATGGCTTTTACCACACCATCAATTGATGCTTCATTTTGCCGTTTAGCCTCTTTTAAAAAGATACAGTATTTACGAGTAATTCTTACATTGTTTGGGTTGTGCTTTTTCATCATTTTACCTCATTCATTTAAAGTACAATTCAGGAAGGGGTTAATCATCTAACCTATGTGTTTTTGGTGTAGCGGTAATATCACCGCTAGATCTCGCTGAATTGTTGATAAATGCTCTAATTTAAAGTATTTATTCATCATCGAATTGCACACCGAACAAGCAGCAATCACTCGGCCTTTAGTTTTAGTTTCTTCGATGAATTCAATGGTGTTTTGATCAGGTATTCTTGGCTCTCTACACTTCAAACAATAAAGCTCTGACTGCTTACATTTACGCTTATTTACTTTCCTTTGCTGCTGTAAAAACTGTTTTAAATCGCTACCTAAAATAAGTATCGGCCGTTTATCATCACAGACTTCTAAACCTTTAATTATCCAGTTCCTCACGGTTCTTTTATGTACCTCAAAAAGTAAAGAAACCTCCTCCACCGTATAACTACGGTGGATTTTGCACTTGTTAGGGTTATGAGTTCGTTTCATAACGCCTCCTATTTTTTACTTGTTGCGATACACTGCTCAAGCCACTCGTTTATATCACTTTCAAGCCAGCCAATTGCACGACCACCTAAAGAAATACTTTGCGGAAACTCGCCATTACTCATGCGTAAATAAATACTGCTACGCGATAAACCAGTTTTGTTTTTGACTTCGGGTAAACGAATGAATTTTTTAGACATATTAAAACCTCTTAATCATTTATTGGAAAACGATCACAAGGTTATTTAATAAAGAGGGGATGAAACACGAATTAGGAATGTATGATCCCTAATTCGGTTTAGATTTACTTGCTTCGAGATTCGATTGCTGGTTCAATCTGGTTTAAAATTTTTCGAATAGTATCATCGGTTAATGGTGCGCCAACTAATTCTGTCATAGCTACTAAGGAGGTTGCTATACCGCGTTGACTTGGATCTATATCTGCGTTTTTGCAAACGGCTCCTAATAGCACTAAGAGCGAGTTTCGTTCTTTAGACGTTAACGGTTTAACCTCTGGTGGTGTTTCTTCTAATGATTGAATAAACCGTGTTACTTCATTAGTTTTAACAACTAAAACATAATCATGTTCATCTAAGCCTCCTGACGGAAAATAAGTTGGTACTCGTTCAAATTCCCTTTTACCACCAAGAAATTTTTTTCTTTCTGCTTGATATTCACTTCTTAGATTCTCAATTTGATCATCTGTTAAATTATTATTCGCAATATAATGATCTAGCTTTTTCTTGGCAGCTTTAGAACCTTCTTGATATTCATTATCATCATAGTCAGTTTGAAGCTGACAAATAACATTACCTTGACGAAGGCAAGTGCCTTCTAAACACGTTAAAGTAACCTCCAATCCAGATGTCTCTTGTTGATAATAATGTTCAATATCTAGCGCTTCTGAGCCTATCATTGTTAAATCCCAGATTCCTCTTATCGAAACAATTTTTGATCCCAATGATATCCACAAATCTTCTGATACATAGGTTTCATAATTTGCAGGCATTGAAAAAGGCTGTTCTAATTTTTCATCTGTAAAGAAATGATTTTTTACTTCTTTAAATTCAATATCTTCTGTTTTAACAAATTTTCCTGTTATAGCTTGTGCACCATTAATAAAGTTAGCTGAAAGCGTTATATGTTTATCAAGAGCCAAACGGTAAATATCTGCCAATGTGACAGGTTCACCAAGCACATTAGAAATATGATTAGCGGCTTCTTCAAGTGTTAACCATTCCTTTAGTTTAAATAGTTTGCTCATTATATTTACATCCCTTTACTATCAGCCAATTTTTCTAAATAATCAGCCCACTCTTGCATTAGTTTTGTCCTTTCCGATAAGTAGAGTGAACGGTTATATGCTCTTGATGTAGCTGTACCTGTCAAATGTGCAAGCTGTACTTCAATTATCTCAGAATTCCAGCCTTTTTCATGCAAAATAGTTGATGCGGTACTTCTAAAGCCATGAGCAGACATCACATCAGCGGGATAACCTAAATCTCGTAAGCGATTAGTTAATACGTTTTTACTCATTGGTTTACTGCTATCTCTTTGGTTTGGAAAGACTAGTTCTGAATAACCTGTAACGGCTTGAACTTCTCTAAGATGTTCAGCTACTTGGGTTGACATAGGCACCAAATGCTCTCGATTTCGCTTCATTTCTTCGGCTGGTATTCTGATCAAACGATCATCGAAGTCGATATACTCCCACTTTAGGTTTCTTATTTCTGTCGGCCTCAAGAAAACTCTGGGAATTAATTTAAGCGCTTCCACTGTGCAATAGTTTCCTGATTGAGTTGTATCTATATCTTTAATTAATTTAGCAAGTTCATTAGATTTAACTATTGCCGCCCTATGCTTAACTTTTGGTAACGGTTTTAATATATCACCTAGAGGTAAGCCTTGAGCAGGATTATTTCGAGTTAACCTATGCGCCAGCGCATAGCCAAATACTCGATTTATTACTGCTAATATATTAGGGGCTTTTTTGGGTGTCCCCGCTTTTTCAATGGCTAACATTAATTCGGTAATATGGCCTGCATCTATTGCGTCAATATGAAGTTGAGTTATTTGTTTTGAGTCAACAAGTAACCAACGAAGGATTCTAGCAGCATGATCTTTTGACCAAGAGTCTTTTTGTTGTTCCCACCACTTTAAGGCAATTGTTTCAAACAGCTTATCTTTAGAAGTTGTTTTAGCGCGTTTTCTCTCTCTTCGCTCATCCATTGGGTTAATACCATGAATTAAAGATGCTCTGGCTTCTTCGGCTAATTTTCGCGCTTCACTTAGAGATATGGAGGGGTACTTTCCTAAAGCCATTTCTTGATACTTCCCTCCATGCCTAAATCTAAGCCGCCAAAGCTTAGAACCGCCATTTTTAATCAATAAAAACAAATTGTTGCCATCAGATCTTTTGATCTGTGATTTACCATCAGGACAGGATATATTCTTAACTTCTTGTACTGTTAATGGCATTAAAAGCTCCTAAGCGGGGGTACAAAATGAGGGGTACGCGCATCTAAAACACTCAAATTAAGGCTGTAAAAAAGTGAGATACCCCTCATTAATACCTTGTAATTCTGGGAAGTAGTGAAATATTATGGGATGATTTAGGAAGTAAAGTCAATAAAAAAGCCCGTAAAAATTAAGTTTACGGGCTTTTCTAGGAAGTACTAGTATTTGGGCAATACGTTTACATCATGCCGCCCATACCACCCATACCGCCCATATCAGGCATAGCAGGAGCAGATGATTCTTTAGCTGGCAGATCTGTGATCATACATTCAGTGGTTAACATTAAGCCTGCAACAGACGC
>Ga0193956_1000794_pt1 | contig 13512 bp, 14 predicted proteins | sample BB_7_MG_FD_140358 | JGI IMG/M metagenome (GOLD analysis project Ga0193956, IMG submission 140358) | Microbial mat bacterial communities from the Broadkill River, Lewes, Delaware, United States - BB_7_MG | ecosystem: Environmental > Aquatic > Freshwater > River > Microbial mats | place: USA...
AGCAGACTTTTAATAGGACACAGTTTAAAAATTTTAATGCTCTATCTGAACCTATTGAAAAGCTTAAAGAGAGTATAGAGAGAGATATTTTCTGTTAGAACAGAATCTCTCTTAAATCTTTAATTTCTGATATAGCCTCACTTTTATGATCAGAGAATCCCCAATTTACAAGAATTGAGCCTATTCCTGCATTTTGAGCTGAAAGAGTATCCTTTTTGCTATCTCCAATAAGAATAGTCTCACCTGTTTTCAAGCTCCAATCAGTTATAAGTTTATTAATCATATCGGGGTGTGGCTTTGGGTTTTGAACAAGATTTGCACCAACAATATCTTTAAAACAGCTATCTATCTCTGTATGGTTTAACATCTTTTTTGCAAAATAGTCGGAAGCATTTGTAGCAACAAACATAGTTCGTCCATCACTCTTTAACTCTTTTAAAAGCTCTCTTATCTCTGGATATAGCTCAATATCGGTTATACAGTTTTTGTGGTAATAGTCTTCAAATAGTTGGTTCTGCCTATCTGTATAGCTCTCTGTTCCGTAAAAAAACTCTGATCCATTTATGTATGGATCGTTAATATGTTGAAGCATATAACTCTTTTCCATTGCATCTAAACCGATATTTTGACGAACATAGTTAATTGTATTTACAATAACATTTGAACTATCGATAAGAGTTCCATCCATATCAAAGATTATTGACCTCATCTAAAAAGCTAACTCTCCACTATCTCTAAGTTTATCAAGCATCTGAAGAGCTTTATGATTTCCACTATTTGCCGACTTTCTAAGCCACTCTAAAGCCTTCTCATGTGACTGTTCAACACCTAAGCCGTTATCGTACATATAGCCTAAATTGTATTGAGCCTCACTATTTCCAGACTCACTCGCTTTTTTAAAGAGATGGGCTGATTTCTCATAAGACTGTTCAACACCTAAACCATCTCTTAAGAGAACTCCAAGATTATTAAATGCCTCAATATTCCCTCTTTTTGCAGCCTCTTCATACCAGAAAGCAGCTTCAGAGTAGTTCTGCTCACAGCCGAGTCCCTCTTCAAGCATAAGAGCTGTCTCAAACTGACCGTGTGGAACTTCAAGAATTGCCGACTTAAGAAGAAGTTGAAAAGCTATCTTATGATCTTGAGGGACACCTGTTCCATTAAAATATAGAATTCCAAGGTTAAATAGAGCTATCGGCTCTTCACTCTTAACAGCCTCTTCATACCAGACTCTCGCTTTACTATAATCAAGATCAACACCCTGCCCATTCTGATACAGATAACCTACTGAAGTCTGTGCTTTAGAGTCTCCATTCTGTGCCATCTTATGATAGAGTTCAAAAGCTTCACTATATTTTCCATTTGCAAAAAGCTCTTCAGCCTCTCTGTGCATCTTTTCACTCATAAAAAAACCTTTCTAAGTTCTCTACTCAAAATTTTCATCGATAAATTTAAGAAGTTCCTCTAAATTTACGATTTTTGTATAGTTATTTATATTTATATTGTAGTAGTAGTTATTGAAAATAGTTTCATACTTAGCAGATTGAACTGTTCTACCATTGCTATTAACAATAAAGTCGAAGTTCTCTACAACTTTTGAGAATAGAACAGGATATGTGCTTAAGTTGTTAAATGTGTATCTAAGAATTTTTAAGAAAACAGTAGAGAAACTACTATCAGAAATGATATGATATTTCCCGTTAAGAAATATCTTTGCTCGACTCTTCTCTATTAAGTTGAAATACTCAATATCACTATCTTTTTCAGGCTCAATCACCTCATCAGCACTAATATCATCTTTCGGTTGAGTCACTTCTTTCTCTTCAGGTTTATCTTCAACTTCAGGTTCTTCGACCACTTCTTGACTACTATCATTAGAGTCTGAGTCTTCTACTGAAAATTCACCATCTGTAAGATCGATAATCTCATCATCATTGAAACTATCTCTACTTCTATCATCATAGTTACTCTCTATTTCAGGAAGTTCAAAGCTGTCTTCTTTTTCAACTAATTGTGGTAGAGGAGGAGTTGGTTCTTCAAAATCAAGTTTCTTATCAGTAGCTTCCTGTTTTACCTTTTTTTTTCGAGGTGCAGGAGAGATAGGTGACTCAAAAGTATCAGCACCACTACCAAGTTGAAGAATCTTATCACACCGTTTATCTCCAAACTCTAAGCCTGTTTCAATATATTCAATATATCTATTTAAATTCTCTAAGTGGTGTCTTGCCCCATAAGAGAAGAATATCTTAAGAATATCAAGGTCACACTCTGATAACTCAAAAATGTTGAATCGATATATCTTTTTATGCTCTAAACCATCTTGTTGATTATCAGCAATCCAGTAATCGATACCGTTAGTTAAAATCCCGTAGTTCACACTTTCGTCACTATTTATGTAGAGAGTTAGCTGTTCAAAATCTTTAATTGATAGCTTATGAGTCAATCTTTTCGCTTCAATAATGAAACGATCCCCACGATCAAATAAAAAAGTTATATCTACCCTCTTTTTTGTTGATGTTACATCTTCAAAAATAACTTGATTCTCGTCAAAAATATCCCAACCAAGATACCTAAATAGAGGCAGTATTGTAGAGATAAGTGTCTGATTTTCACTTATATCTTTTTTAATACCATTTATCTTTTTTATAAGGGGAATAAGCTTCATACTATCTACCTTTTAGAACTGCAAAATATAGGTGCATTTTATCACAAAATAATTTCAGATAATATAAGAACAGGTTTGCTAATCTATAATCTCGACAAAGTTTTTTGATACAACATCAGCACGAAGTCGGCTTCCTTCAAAAGTTTTAATATAGATTGTATCACCAACTGCACCTTTCTGAAGAGCTGTTGCCTCAACCTGTATAGTTATCACTCCGTCACGAAGAGAAGCTTTAACTCTATCACCTCGATTAATTACACTTAGCTTCTCAACATCTCTATCGGTTAAAGCTGTATTTTTCAGTAGAAACCGTTTTGCCTTTACAGAACCGATACTCTTCTCACTAATAAACTCTCTATACATTCTCTCAAACTTTATATCTGTTGGATAGCTGTTATCGTAACTTATCAGATCTCCTTTTCTTACAGACTGCATAGTTTTTACAACTGGTAAGTAAGCATCTACACTATATTTAAAGTATGTTCTATCTCTATGATTATCAACTATATAGAAGTAACCTGCCGATTTCTTAAGATTCGAGTTATTAAAATTTATTCTGTAATTTTGAGGTAGTTTCTCAATATACTCTTTAGGGTAAATATCGAGATTCTCAATATTTAGAAATGGGTATTTTGTTATATAAGCCTCTTCAAGTTTCGAAGCTATACACTGTAAACACACTTTTGGAGAGACTCGAATAAATTTCACATTTCTAATTCGGTTTCCATTTGTTACTTTATAACCATTATCTTTAAAAACCTTGATAAGGTGAACAGAACTTAGATAGAACTTTTTATCCTTATCGGTAACTTTGTGTATAAAGAAATCTCTCTCAATTGATGGGAAAATATCGAAACTTGTAACAACATCTTTATAAAAGATATAGTTCTCTTTTAACTTAAACTCCATCGCTTTTAAGTTTATCGCAAATAATAGCACTCCTACTAAAACTGATTTAATCATTAAATACCTTTCTATATAGAGTCTATGAAAGCTTATCAAATTAAGGTTCAATTCCATATTTTTGATAAAATTCATATCACTTTGGAATAGATTGGGAGTCTGAATGAGAAGAGTTTTAATATCTATATTTGTGCTATCAACACTCTATATGAGTTTAGAGGCTAATGATAATTTGGTCACACTAAAAGGAGATAGAAACAGACAGTTTTTAATTGATAATACTGATAGTAGAGAGCTAAATAGTTTAGGTCACTCAAAAAGAGTTTACTATCTTTATGGAATTAAAAGTGACTCTACACAATTTATCGATACACGAGAGATTATTTTAGAGCTTAAAAGTGACACTGATAGAGAGAGTTTTCAAGTTAAAAATGGGTTAAAGTTTGTAAAAAAGATCGGTAAACGAGCTGTTTATAGAGTTATTGATGATAGTGAGATAGTCTCAAAAAGCAACTATTTAAGAGAACTTAACTCTGTTATATCTGTTTCACCAAACTGGATAAGAGATAGAAGATTAAAGTAGACTCCATTTATAGAGTCTAATAGCTCTGATTAAAATAACTGCCCACACTATCACTACTACTACTTGATATAAATGAACGGTTTACTCTAACCTGTTGCATCTGATGAGCAGTCTTCTGCTTCTCTTTATAAAGTAGAATAAGTGCCTCTTTGATGAGGTGCTGTGTCTTTACCATATTCTCATACTCAATAAATTTTGGAATAGCTGTTGATAGTTTCTCAATAAGAGAGAAGTCTTCTCTTATAATTGCAAGTTTAAACTTCTCTATCCACTCTATATTGTTACTCTGCTCCATTGCTCTCTCTCCAAGCATCTAAAAGCCCCTTAACAACACTATTTACCTCTTCAAGAAGATCAGCTCTATTTTCAGCATTAGCATCAGTCAGTAACTTAAGTTGGTGCTGATACAACCCTTGAAGGTATTCAGCTATTGTTCCATCTTGTTCAAGATCGAGAGCATTTATAAGCTCAGAAAATATAGATGCTGAACGATTAATCCAGTAGACTCTATTCTCTATATCACCTTTTTCAATAGATTCAATTGCTTGAATATTGAATCTTAGGATTCCCTCATAGAGCATCTCTACAAGCTTAATCTGTGAATTAATGTTTAGATTATTCTGCTTATAAGCATTTACGGCACTATTTCCACTACCATTTCCATCTCTATTTGGTTGTTGAAGTCCCAACATCTCTCCTTTAATTATTGCCACCGTTCATCTGTGTCTCTATCTGCATCTGTAGAGATTGGAAACCACTTGTCAGCTGTCCAATCATACCATCATAGGCAGCATAACGGTTTGCTAACATATCATACTTAGTATTTAAGAGTTCAAGAGATCTCTCTCTCTCTTTCTGAAGATTTTCAGATTCACTTGTAAGACCTTGATCAAGATATGTTAAACGACCATTTGAGCCTACATAACCATCAAGTGTCTCATTTAATCTATAAAAAGCTCCTCCAGTATGAACTGTTCTACCTCCAACGGTACTATCAGTTCCTTGAAAAAACTGTTTAACAGCACTACTATCTTTCTTGAATTCAGCCTCAAAAGTTGTACTATCAAACTCAAGATGACCAAGCTTATTAAGAGTAATTCCAAACTTAGATAGAGTATTATTATCACTATCTCGATCAAGAACTATTCTATTTAATTCTCTGGTGATACTTGTGATATTGCTATCACCTTGAAAAGCTCCAGCTTTTTTACTCTCATCATCAAACTTTGTAGCTTCAGAGAGTGAAGATATAACAGAGTTAAAAGAGCTTACAAAGTTCTGCATCTCTTCTGTGATAGTTCCCATATTTTCAGTTATAGCAACCTGCTGAGGTGATACTGAAGTCTCTTTAAGCTCTATCTTTACACCATAGATAAGATCATCTACACTATTGCTACTTCTTGAGATTTCGATACCGTTATACTCAAATAGGGCATTCTGTGCAGTCTGAACTCGGTTATCTTCTTCACTAAAACCTAAGTTCAGTCCCTCACCCTCTGTTAGAGTTATAGCTCCATCATCTCCAACACTATCACCTTTTAAAATAAGCCTATACTCATCTTTTCCAGTATTTAAAATAGAGGCAGTAACACCTATATCTTTATCATTAATACTCTGTTTAAGCTCTTCAAGTGTTGTTGATGAGGTCACATCTATATCGTAGCTTGAGTCACCAACACCGATAGTTAGTGTTGTATCACTACTTACACCTATATTAGCACTTTTTGAATCAAATGTGTTGGTCTGTATAATATCTTCTGATGCAAGTTGCTTAACATTCAGAGAGAACGATTGAGCATTTACACCACTATCAACAGATACTTCAAAATCATCACTATTAGTTTCAACACTTCTTTTTAGGTAGAGAGAGTCGTCAGATAGAGTGCTTGTTGAAGCTTTTAACCCTTGCAAAAGGGTCATTAAACTATCTAAGCTCTCCTCTTTAGCTTTATTTTTCTCAATATTCTGATCGATACGACCGACAATAGCTGCCTCTTCGGCCTCTTTCAGTTTATCGACCGTATCAAGGTTGATAGCATTTGAACTACCTGCACCTACGGATCGTATCTCAGCAAAGCCCATTACTTAACCTTTCGTATCAAATATCTGACCAACGAGTTCTTTCATACTTGCTAATAGTGAGAGAGCCTCTTCACTCGGCATCTGTCGTATCTTCTTATTCGTATCTACATCAACAACTGATACAAACATCTCTTTTGAGTTTTCGTGAAAACCGAATTTTATATTATTATTCAGGCTTAAAAAAGAGCTGTTATTAGCTGTCTCAACAGCATCCATTAATCTTTTTCTCATCTCTTCGTGAGAGAGATTTTCACTACTCTCAACAGATGCTTTATGATTCTGAGCTGTATTTAAAACCTGTTCTGCTTTCATTCCAGAGTTATCTGAACTGCTTCCAATGTTTGTATAGCCACTACTCTGTATATTTCCGATATTCATCATAAATAGCTCCTTAATAAAAATCTTAGGTACAACATTAGTATCGACCTAAATTCTAAATTTATTAAACTCCATATTTAAGTTGATAACATACTTGTTAAGCATTGTTACATCAGAGTAGACATACTCACTGTTCTGAATCATACTTTTACTGCTTTCAGTAAACTCTTGATTCTCTTCTATTGTCTGCTTAATCTCTTCAGCAATAATTTTAGTCTCATAAGAGAGTGTTGTAACAACAGCAAGTAGTTCACTAATATTTCCGTTATTCTTCTCTGCATCACTTTTAATAGAGACAGCAACTTGTGAAAGTTTCTGTAATTTATCCATATTACTTTTTAATAGAGCTATCTGTCCTTCAAGTGTCTCTTCGTTCTCACGGACAGTAGAGATAATCTTATTGTAGTTCTCTTCAGTAATAGTAAATGTATTTTCATCACTATTTTTACTACTTTGAGTCTCAAGAATATCAATAATTGTACTATTGTTATTTGAACATTTTTCTCCATTATCTACAATCTGCTGACTCTGATCTTTTAAGTTAAGAGTCTCATAAGAGATATAGATAACATCTAAGTTTAAATCATTAAGTTTTGCTGAACTATCATCAAGAAGCTCTTTTAAGTTTCCAAAACTGAACTTACTATTCTGTAAAGTATCAAGGAATATAGATAGTTTAAAGTTAATCTCTTCAAGATATTGACCCTGTTTCTGTAGATGAGAAACAACTTTTTCAGAAGATTGAGAGAGGTTGGTTGATAAGATAGTTATCTCGTTAAAGTCTCTTTTTGTCTTATTAAGAGACCTCTTAATATTAATAGTAAAGTTATCTACAAGGTGTAGAAGCTGACTAATCTCATTCTTTTCACTACCACTATGTTCACCAATAATCTCAACATCTTTAACAATACGAACTATTTTACTTCTCATCTTAATAATTCCGTAGAAGAGAGCCTCTCTAATATAGCTGTATAGTCTATATGTAAATATTAAGATTGCTGTAATTGATATAAGAAAAAATAGTGCAAGTGTATAGACTTGATTATAGTGTCCCTCTATCAATCCATTTAACTCTATATTCATACCTCGAGTGATATGATCATCAAGCTCTTTTAATCTTTTCTGATACTTTTTTGATATTGCCTCAAATTTCCGAATATTAAGTTCTGATAAGATCTCTCTGTTATTTACAAGTAGGGAGTTAAAGATGTTAAACATCTCTATCATCTCTTTAGTCTGATTTATTCGTCTATGGTGTTCAGCAATATCTGTTGATACTATGTTTGTAGATATTCTCTTTAGAGTCTCTATCCTTGACTTAACTTTTGCAAGTTCAATACGGTGAAGCTCACTGACTGAGTTCTTCTCTATTATTGCCTTAATATAGATATCTTTCTGACTTAGAAGATCTCTATATTCAAGAAATAGAGAGTATATTAATATTCTTTTTGATAGAATAGAAAAATCTATATCATTAGATGAGTTTGTTATAGAGTCAATAAATCCACTATTTAGAGCTGTATAGTAGTTAATAATATATTGAGACTGTGCATTTCTCTTATCAATTCTCTCACGAACATCTCTCTGACTTTCGTGGAACATCTCAATATTTTCTTCTATCTTTTTAAGATATTTTGTATCTTCTATCTTTCTATTTGAAAATTCAAGCATCTTTCTCTGAAGAGATTTCACTCGGGTATTGTTGATATTTCTCTGTTTACGAAGCTCTCTCTGAAGCATTCGTTCGGCTCTTTTGTCATCTGTTAATAGATATCGGAGACTTATATCTCTCTCTTTATCTATCATAGTTACAATTTTTCGAACCTCTTCAACAATACTTACATCTTTCTCAAGACTCTTAATTTTCAATGTCTTCTCATATTGGTGATGAGTGATAAAACCAACAAGTGTTGCAGATAGGATCATTACAGGTAGTAACAGCAATTTAAACTGCTCTCTTAGACTCTGTTTCTCGAACATTTAACTCCTTCCCACCATCTCATAACATATAATTGCTGTATTATAACAAACTTCTTGATTTTATATCTATCTTTTCCAATTCGTCTCTTTCACCTCTTATAAACCTCTCAATGGCAAATCTACCGATCATCTCTCCATTGTCACTACAGTATTTAAGTTCAGGTGCTATTAACGGTATATTAAAATTACTTAATAGTTTTTCAAGCTCCCCTCTAATATATAGGTTGGCACTTACACCTCCAACAATTCCGAACTTTTTTACACCAGTTTTACCTGTTTTTAGATATTTTTTCAGTTTCTGTATGATGTGTTGTGTCGCAGATTTCTGAAAAGATGCTGAAATATCACTCTTATCTTGCTCTGTTACCTCATCAAGTTTCTGGATTTCTAATCGGACAGCATTCTTTAAACCACTATAACTAAATGCCATCTTTGGAGATTGAGAGAGAGGAACTGGAAAAGCAAAACGGTTCTCATCTCCATTTTGAGCTAACTTTTCGATAACTGGACCACCAGGGTATGGAAGCTTTAACATTTTTGCAACTTTGTCGTAACTCTCTCCAAGTGAGTCATCAAGTGTGGAAGCTATAACTTTAAAACTATTCCAGTCACTCATCTCAATTAGTTGTGTATGTCCACCACTTACAAGAAGTATCAGCATTGGAAACTCTTCAAGCTCTTTCTCAATGAAAAGTGAATAGATATGCCCTTTTAAGTGATTAACTCCAATTATCGGTAATTTTAAAGCTATTGATAGAGCTTTTGCCATTGTTACACCCTCTACAAGAGTTACAAGCAGTCCCGGTTCTGTCGTTACAGAAATCGCTTTTAGATTAGGTATAAACTCTTTAATCTCTTCAAGTATAGATGTAAGAGCTTCAAGATGTAAACGACTTGCTAACTCTGGAACTACTCCACCATACTCACTATGAATCTCTGCCTGAGAAATCCTTTTGCTAAAAACTAACCTTTTGCTCTCTATCTCAGTTATAGCAATTGAACTATCATCACAGCTACTTTCGATACTTAATATCAAAAAATCTCTCCTAAAAATATTAACTACTTCTACTCTAATTCACAGGTACACGGAAGCATAATCTTAAAGATTGCTCCATCACCTATATTTTCAACAGTTAGAAAACCTTTCATATTCTCTTCTATAATTGTTTTACTCATATAGAGACCTATTCCAGTTCCTTGATTTCCCTCTTTAGTTGTGAAGTATGGCTCAAAGATTCTATCTACAATCTCTTGAGGAACTCCACCACCATTATCTTTAATGGTAACTTTCTTGTATCGTTCAGAGAAGTTTGACATCTCTATTTCGATACGACCATCAAATAAGTCACCTCTCTCTTTTCTTATTAAGATAGCATCTTTTGCATTATTTGTGAGATTTAAAATAACCTGTTTAAACTCATTTAGATAACCATCAACTTCAAAATCTTCACCAAGAAGCTCTATATCTATATTTTTATTTTTAAGTTGAGCAGAAACGATAGAGAGAATATCTCCAACAGCATCTTTAATAGAGAACTTCACTTTACTTTTACTCGGTTTAAAGAAGTTTCTAAAATCATCTATTGTTCTACTCATAAATGAGATATGATTCATAGAAGTCTCTACAAAGTTGTGAATATAGCTGTTATCGACCTCATCAAATATAAAAGCATCTTCAACATCTTGAATAGTGATAGCAAGAGCATTTAGAGGCTGTCTCCACTGGTGGGCTATATTTCCCATCATATCACCCATTGCAGCCATTTTACTCTGCTGAATAAGAAGCTGATCTTTCTCCATATTTTTTGAGACCTCCTCTTTAACTCTCTCTTCAAGAGTCTTATTAAGCCTCTCTATTTCTTTCTGTCGAATAGATGCTATCTGCTGTGCTTGAACTCTCTTAATAATATCTTGAAACATTATAAGAATATGTGTAATTCCTTTGACAACAAACTTACCAGCTGTAATCTCAACGGGAAGTGCCTTACCACTTTTAGAGGCGATCTTATCATCAAAGTTAATTTTTCTATCATTTAGAATATCTTCTCGAATCTGCTCAAAAGATGATTTTTCAAGAGGAGTAAAGAGTGCCTTTATATCAAGAGAGAGAAGCTCTTCTCGATCAAATTTAAGTAGAGTTGAGGCAAACTGATTAACTTCTACAATTTTGCCACCAAAGTCTATAATGATAAAACCGTAAGGAGCTTGTTCCATTAGCCCTTTTAGTCTAAGTTCATTCTCAACCTGTATCTTTCGATTTAGCTCTGTTAACTCTTCAGAATTTACCTTTACAGTGTTCTCAAGAAGTCTCTTTTCACGGTCAAACTCACTATAACTATCTTCAATAAAGCTAAAGAAATGTTCTAATCCTCTCTTGTATGAGTCTGGAAGCTCATCAAAATTAAAATCTTGTCCCCAAGCTCTCTTAATCTGTCTTTTCAATAGTCTGTGCAAAACTAAACTCTCTCTTCTATTACTGTAATAGTCATTGTTTGGTTATGAAAACGACAACTCTTTAACTCTCGACTAAATGGGGCAATCTCTCCAAAAGAGTAGAATCCTATAATAGACATATTATCTCCAAGATACTCTTTTAGGACATCAATCTCCTCTTCTACCAACTGATTCAGAACAAGACGGCGACCTATACAGCTAACAGCAATACAGAGAGATTGAGAATCTTTTGTATCACTATCTTCCCTATATCGTGTCATTCTTACAGCTTTTTCAGCTCCATCAATAAGACCATCAATATTAGTTTTCATAAGTCTTGCTTTATAGTTTTGAGGAACATCTCCTACAAATGTTAAGCTATTTTCCTCTTCATTAATACTAAAGAGGGTTCTTATAACAGGAATATCTTCATCATTTCTCCAGATATTTAAAGGGAATCTCAAGCCACTTGCAGGGAGTTCTTTAGCAAGTTCACCGAGATATTTTCGATATAGATTAAGAGCAGGTTGTCCATCTATCTCATAAACAACATTTCCTGTCGATTTTGTGATAATTCTTTCTGCTCCAAAATCTTCCCAACCAGCACTACTACCACTTCTAATTAATAAATTATCTCCATACAGACCAACACCGATAACATAGTTCTTTTTAGCCTCACTATCTGGAACAGCATAAGTCTCTCTAAAGTTTGCTGTCTCCTCTCCAAAAAGCCCTCCACTAATAGGAACTCTCTTTTGTACATTATCTGTAAAGCCTCTTACAAGCATTGAACCATTGATATGGATTCCATCAGAGAATATAAGAATATGCTTTAGATCATCACCTTTAGTATGAAGCTCATCAAGAACCTCTTTTCCTATCTCAAAAGAGTTTTTTGTATCACTTAACTCTTTTGTCGATACTTCAATACGACTATTCTCAAAATAGATAGCAGAAGCTACGATCTCATCAGTTGATAGATAGTTATCCTGTATATTTCCAGCTGAACTTCCACCAACTATTTTAGCATTTGGATAGAGCTGTCTAAGGGGGCAGAGAAACTCTCCATCAACAAGAGCTTTTACTGTTCCAAAAATAAAGACTATCTGAACAAGGCTATTATCATCTACTCTCTTTTTCTGAAAAAACCAGCCACTATTATCACTCCAACTAAGCTCATCTATTTTCAATACAGCTCCTTTTCCCTTTTAGCTTCTATTCTCTTCAGTGTTATTACTAAAAAAAGTCCTATTATTGAGATAGAGATCCCTATCATTGTTGGAACAGTTGCTCTATATATCCCATAAAAAAGAGTCTCTTTAGTTGATTCTAAACTTAGAGTTTCAAAAAGAGTTATTATCCCGAATACAGTTCCTAAGAGTCCAAGTAGTGTGCTTACTTTAATAAGTCCCTCAATAAACTTTAGGTTCTCTCTCAATCTCTCTATTTTAACTGCTTTATCTTTTCTATTAATGGCTAACTCTATCCAACTTGAAAACTCCATAGTTGAAATAGGTTCTAAATTTTTATTATTAAAACCCTTATAGCCTATATAATAGAAGTGTAATCTCTCAAAAAAGAGAGTAAATAGTAGAACTGCTAAAATAAATAGTGCAGGAATTACAGGGGATAACTCAAATAGAGCTTCCATTATTGCTACCTTTACTTTTAGCTATCGATTCAGCTATAAATCCTGCTGTCTGTTCATCAAGCATATCAACAAGCCTATCTGACTTTGCACGAATAAGTAGATAACCAAATAGAGTAGGTATAGCTACAATTAGACCAAGCATAGTTGTAACAAGTGCTTGAGATATTCCATCAGCCATAAGTCTCGGATCATTAGTTCCAAAAGCTGTAATAGATTGAAAAGTTATAATCATTCCTATAACTGTACCGAGCAGTCCAAGTAGAGGAGAGACAGTAGAGATAAGTTTAACTAACCCTTCACCACTTTTTAACCTATGCACCTCATCAACAACTCCACCTTGTAATCTCGCTTCAAGTTCATCAAAACTCTGTTGAGGTCTATTGTGATATAGAGTTATTAATCTTCCAAGAGGATTCTTATCATTAGGGGCTTCTATGCTCTTAATCTGTTTCTTGATAGATCTATTTACTTTCATAAGATAGAAGTAACGATAGATAATCAGTAGAGTTGCTAATACACCAAGAGATAAAATTATATAACCGATAATACCACCATCGTGAACTCTCTCTTCCCAACTCTTAATGGAGTTAATCATTGTAAAAAACTCACCTTTTGATATATCAGCTTTTATTACAAGCCACTCACCACTATCAATAGGCTTTTCAGTATAGTTATAAGGAATAGAGTCTCTCTCTTCAGGAAAATATTGAAGATAGTCACCACTTTTAGAGAGTATAGAGAAAGTTCCAACTCTATAACTATCTCCTAAATCTTTTATATTTCTTGATTCAATAATTTCACTCTGCATTATGTACCAAAGCTCTTGTAGATCAGAAA
>Ga0193956_1000797_pt1 | contig 13480 bp, 10 predicted proteins | sample BB_7_MG_FD_140358 | JGI IMG/M metagenome (GOLD analysis project Ga0193956, IMG submission 140358) | Microbial mat bacterial communities from the Broadkill River, Lewes, Delaware, United States - BB_7_MG | ecosystem: Environmental > Aquatic > Freshwater > River > Microbial mats | place: USA...
AATTTAATTTACCAAAAAGAATTAAACAGTTCTTACACAAAAAAGACAAACAACAATTAATTACAAAAATTCGTTCATAAATAAAAAGAACAAATTTTAAATTGGCATGAAATATGCAATTAATTTTTGTAAAATATTATTTACACTATATTTAAAAACATTTTAAAAAGTTGAAAAATGAAAAAATCAGTTTTATTTATTTCGTTAGCAATTATTCTACTAACAAGCTATAATCTAAAAGCACAAACCAAGGATATGTATAATATTCTTGAAGGAAAATTGGGAGCTACCGAGCAAAAACAAGTAGAAACAGCAAAAGAAGATATTGGAGATGGAGACAGAATGGTTAGTGCTGCCGATGGAGAATATCAAAAATACGCAAAATTTTTTAATAGCAACAAAAAAAGCAAAAAGAAAAAAGGAGAGAAAAAAACCGTTGGAGCAAAGAAAAAACTAATCACAGCTGCAAATAACTTTCAGGGAGGATACGAAACTTTATTTAACCTCTATAAAACTGAATTAGAAAAATATAGCATAGATATTCCTTCAGACAAACAAACAATAGAAGACCTTGTTAAAGATGCAGAAAAAAACTTTAAAACAGGAACCGATAAATTATCTAAAGTAAAAAAATACCAAGAAAAAGATTTAAAGACTAAAGTAAAATATCAATCGTTGAAAGGTGAAGTAGAAAAAGGTGCAGAAAAACAAAAAGAAGCAGTAGAACGACTTGTAGATGCACTAATAATTGCAGAAGGACAAGAAGACAAAAAGCAAATGGCAGTCAATAGAGACAATGACGCATGGTCTGATGCACAAAGACTTAACACCATTGCAGCATATCAAAATTATATTAGTAATTTCCCAACAGGAAACTACGTAGCACAAGCAAAAGCCAAAATATCTATCTTAGAAGCAGAAGCCAAAAGAATAGCAACACAAAACAACAAAAAAGTAGATTTCTACCTACAATTTGCTGCCTCTCCTACTCCTTTATCTCCATCACAAATGAGTAGCAAGCTAAAAAAAGTAGATCCATATTGCACTTATAGCACAATGACTGATATAGTTTCAGAAGAATCACACAAATATAAATATATGTTTGGACCTTTTGCAGACTACGAATCTGCAAGAAAATACGAACGAAATTTAAACAAAAAAGAAAAAGTTGTATTTATTGTTGGATACAAAGAGGATAAAAGATTAACAATTGAAGAAGCAACAGAAGGAATAAATCTTTCAGATACTCCTTCAAAAAAACCTATTAGATAATTTTACAACTTATAAAATTAAGAATTAAGAATTTTATCATAAAGCAAATCTACTTTTTTTATTGCTCGCTCAAAAAATTGAAACCTATATTTTTGTGCTGTGCCACTAATTAAAGTAGATTTTTTTATTAAATTATCTAACCAAACTTCTATTTCTTTGGTAAATTTAATATTTGCAGTTAGCAAAGAATTAAAAGTATTAAAAGTAAGAAATACAAATTTAGAATCTTCCCTTTTGGCAAAAATGCAATTATTACCTATCTCAATATCACTCTGATAAAGCAAAAAATTACTATCATCTGTTTTGTTATTTGTTAAATTTTTTGAACACACATCTGCCTGCTCTTTTATTGTTTCTAACTGTTTTTTAGCCTGTTCGCAAACGATTAAAGCATCTTCTTTGTTTTTAAAATTTCCCGAATCCCAATAAAACTCAATTTGTTTCACCAAACTGTTTCCTGTTTCGTCCGACCAAATTTCTACACAAGGAACATTTTTATAAGCCTCCCAAATTTGCTTTCCAATAGATAAAATTTCGGGACTAACAACCTCTAAATCAAACTTTTTATTCTGAACAGAACTATAATTATTAACAGCCTTCATCCAATAAAATATTTTGAAAGCCCCAAGTTCGTCAAACATAAAATGATAAAAAAGAGGAATATCAATAGCAGCATAAATAACCGATTTATTTGCTGGCTTGCTCGTTTTATGAATAGCATCAAGAATCCCAAGCATGTGTATTTTTAAATCCTCTTCGGTCTCCATAGATTTGTATGCAAATGTTACATTTTCAGTGTTTTGAGTAAACAAATCAAAAGAAATATTGTATTTCTGACACAATTTTGAAACCTCATTTATAGACAATAATGTTTTTCCTCGCAAACGCCTATATGCACTATCTGTGCTAATATCAAGAACTTCCGACAGCTCGTCGGCAAGAGAATAATTATCTGGAACTAACTCTTTTATTTTATCTAAAAAAGCAGTTTGTAATTCAATATCCTTTTTTTTGAATAATTTCATAAATTATTTTTGTTAAAAAGTAATAATTTCAAAAGTAATATTTGCATAAAACGCAAATTTGGTGATTTGCAGTTGCAAAAAACGCAAATTTATAATTAATAAAAAAATAAAAACTCCATTTTTTGCAAATTTCATAAATATATAAAATTCTACCGCTTTTTTCCGTAAACGATTTATTTTTTCCTACCGTATATTTGCAATATAATTAATCACCAAAATTGATTAGTTAAACAAATTCAAAATTAATTTTAAATACTAACCATATTAAATTTTAGAAATCATGAAAAACTTAATCGTAAAAACAATCGTAGCATTTGCACTTTTTTTATCAATAAATTTAGTGGCAGCAGAAAAAGCAGAAGCACAAAACAGAACAACTATTGCAGTATTAAACATTGATACACAAGGATTTGACCTTACACCCAAGCAAATGGGAAACCTCGTGAGAATAGAATTAGAAAAACTTGACACCTTTGAAGTTCTTGATAGATACGACGTAGCATACCTTGTTGAAAAACACGATATTAATATTGAAAATTGTTACGGAAAAATTGGTTTGGTAGAAACAGGTATAACAATAAATACTCAAAAAATGCTTAGCGGAAGCGTAGAAATGTATGGACAAACCACAATAATAACCTTCCGACTTATAGACGTAACAAACCAAACAATAGAAAGAACTCATGTGAGAGAATTTTTGGATATTCCAAACGAAATTCAACAAATGATAAGAATAACTATGAGAGAAATGTTTGACCTACCAATAGACAAAGATATGCTTATGAGACTAACAAAAAAATATGGATACGAAAACGCAGTAAACAACCCCAACAAAGTAAGACTTAGCCTTGCAGGACCTCGCATGGGAGCAACGCTGTTTACAGGAAATACTGCAATGTATTTAGCAGAACCAGAACAAACGGGAGGTTACGATGCCTTTCCTGTAATGTTTCAATTTGGATACCAAATAGAAATGCAATATCTTACTCACGGTAATTTTCAGGCAATTGCAGAATTTTTGCCAACAATAACTGGCTTAGACCAAGGCATTATTATTCCTTCCTTTTCGTTTATGAATGGTTTAAGACACTCAAAATATGGCTGGGAATTTGCTTTTGGACCTACTCTTAGCCTTACAAGACAAGCAAAAGGATATTTTGACAACAATAATATTTGGCATAAAGAATCGGAACTAAACTCTAAAGACTTAAACAACTACTACATAACCACACGACTTGATAGCAGAGGAGATTTTGTAATTGCTCCCGGATTTGTGTTTGGAATTGGGAAAACTTTTAAATCTGGAAACTTAAATATTCCTCTAAATGCCTATGTAATACCTCGCAAAGACGGGTTACAATTTGGATTGTCGTTTGGATACAACGCTAAAAAAGAAACAATTTAATACTAAATGTTGCAAGCTAACAAGCTTGCAACCCTTTTTTTATTATCTTTGTCAAACCAAAATAAATATTTTAATTATGAAAGCAAAACAATTATTACTTATTTTTTTAACACTATTTATTTTTCAAAATAGTTTTGCGAGCTACACAAACACAGACACTTTAAAAACCATTATATTAACTAAAAAAAACAACAAAGTAAAAATAGATATTGGCGATAAAATTTTTATTGTTAAAGAAAATGAAAAAGGAAGAATAAGAGGAGAAGTTACAAATATTACAGAAAATAGCTTTGAAATAAATAATAAAGAATACAATTTTTCTGAAATAAAAACAATTGGAGCAAAAAGAAAATTGACAAAATTTAAAATTTTAAACATAAGTATTATTTCATTATTATCAAGCCTATTTCTAACAGGGCTTTCTGTTTTATCTGCATATATATCAACATTTTATTATCACAATTTTTTCAGTTTTGGGTTATTTACTGCTATTTTTCTTTATATTGCTGCATTCTTTTTTATATTATCACTCGTTTTTGCATTTGTAATTTTGTCGTTTTTATCTATTTTGACTTTATTTTTATTTTTAAAAAGAAGCCACAATCTAAAAAAATGGAATTTAAAAGTTATAGATGAAAACGAAAAAAAATTATATTATTAACTTGAATTATTAAATAAAATTGGTTCTTAAAGGTTATTTACGCACCAAATAAATTGTAACCCAAAAGTTTTGTGAAACTTGTAGCTACTTTTGTATTTTCCGTTATTACGGAAAAACAAAAATAACCGTGTGTTTCACAAAACTGCGGAGCAGTTTCACAAAACACACGGAATAATACGTAAGCAATTGTAATGAGCCATAAAATTTCAAAAACATGAAAAAAACAATTCTAATTAGTTTGCTATTTATAAGCTCATTAGCTTTAAATGCACAAAACAACGACAGCACTAAAACCAGTAAATTTAAGCACTCAATTGGCTTGCAAGCAGGCTATTCGTCTGCCTATGGGCTTTCTTACAAAATGGACTACAACAACTGGGGGCTGATGACAGTTTTTTCGCCAAGAATAACAAACAATTCATCTTTGTATAGCATTGGTCTAACAGGCTTACGAACAATCAATAAAGAAGACAAAGCATCTATGTTTTTATATCTTGGCGAACATATTTTTTATAATTCATACAGCCTTGATTTAGACCTAAACTATATTTCAGCCTTTGGCTATGGAATGAAAATAAATTTTTCGCCAAAAGTTTATCTAAATTTACAATTTGGGCTTGCCGTAAACTTCTATAAATATAAATATACAGATTATTATAACATACCAAGACTACGTGAAGGAACACATTTAAGCCCAGACGGAGGAATCGGTTTATTTTATTCTTTTTAATATCAGTCAATAAAACAATTTAACAATAAAATCTTGAAATATGAAAAAAATAATTTTAATATCAATAATAGCTTTTGTTTTTACTACAAGCTACTCACAATCAAATAAATACAACCAAAAACATTCGTTAGGAGTAAGTGCCGGCATGTCCCATGCCTTTGGACTTTCCTACCAATATTGGGGAAATGAAATAGGACTACACACATCATTCACTCCATATTCAAACTTTAAAGGAGAGTATATGACAGCATTTTCCGTTGCTCCAATGGCTACTATATACGAAAGAAATTATTCAAAATATTTTTTGTATGAAGCAAATGGTGTCTATGTATCGCATTTATGGGAAGACAACATATATCTTTTTATGCCAGCAATAGGAGCAGGTTCAAAAATCTGGCTTACAGAACACTTAAATCTAAATATTGCTCTGGGGCTTGGAGTTCTATTTGCCAGCTCAAATACAGATTTGCCAGAATTTATTATGCTTCCAGATGCTAATTTTGGATTTTATTATAGCTTTTAAATAAATTCTTAGTCTTTAGATTTTAATTTTTCATAAAATAAAACTTTAACAAAAAAACAATGAAAAAAATAACAATAATTGCATTAATAATATTTATGTTGGCAAACACCAATATCTTTGCACAAACAGACACAGCAAAGTATAAACCAAACTCCTACAAGCATTCCTTTGGAATTGGAGCAGGTTTTTCGTCTGGCTACGGATTTTCTTACAGATATTTTCCCAACCAATATGGCGTTCAAGTAAATTTTGCACCATTTTTATCGTCCAATAGCACCGTAGTGAGCATTGGAACACTCGGACTAATTTCACTTGACCGCACAAAAAAATCAGATTTTTATATCTATTATGGCGGACACCTACATAATTACAACAACATAAGAAAAAATAGAACAAGACTATTTTACGGCATTGGACCTGGAATTCAGCTAAACTTATCAGAACACGTAAGCTGGGATTTTATGGTGGGATACGGTGGTTCTCAAACTATTGCATACAAAGATAGAAATAATCAAAACTATTTTCCAGACGGTTTTAGAATTGGCTACACAATAGAAACAGCTTTGTATTTTAGATTTAATTAAAAAATATATACTTTTGTAAAAATTAATTTATCTAAAAAATTCAAAAATGATTGATAAAAATAAATTTCAGGAATTTATTTCTAATTTTTTAAACAAAGAACACCAAACAAACAGCTTTGTTCTTACCAAAAAACGTGAAAAAAACTACGGAATAGATATTTTTTCGGAAACAAAAAAAATTGCAGTTCACTTTCGAGTAGAAAATTTTGAAGACGGAAAAGATGTTGCCTTCAACAGCCTAATGTCCAATATTAAAGAAATATTAGAAAACACAAAATATTCTAACTTAGATTTTGACAAATTTATTATCATATCAACCTACAAAGACGAACCACTAATTTTTGAATACACCCAACTACTTAAAAATGAGAATAAATATCCTTTTGAAATAGATTTTTGGGGCTGGGACACTATTTCTAAATATTTAAAAAAATACGAATATTTATTGCCCAAAAACAAAGACAATATTAAAGTCCATAAATTTATTACAGAAATTCCATCTATCAAATTATCTGAAATTCTGGGAGCAGAAGCAAACGCAAAAAAAATTGACTTTGAACTTGAAACAAATCATAATGCTGTAATACACAGCATAATACATGGCATAGGAAAATCGTCAAATGCTTTATACTATGCACATTCCAAAAAATATAAGGAAAAATACAAACATATTGCTTACGTTAATTTTGTGGAAGAATTAAAACTTTCGTTTATTAACTCGTTCAAAAACAGCAAAATAAATTATTCATTTAATTCTAATTATTCAATATTTGAAAATTTTACTTCAATAATTGAAAAATTGAAACAAATTGAGGGCAAAAACCTTTTAATAATTGATAATATTACAAATACCAACGAAATTGAAATGATTTCAGACTTTTTGGCTGATTTAAAATGGAATCTATTAATAACCTCAAATTCTAAAATATCTAACTTCCAAAATATTGAATTAGAACATTTTAATAAAAAACAAGCAAAAGAAATATTTTATCGTTATGCGTCTCAAAAAAATGACGAAGATTATTTGAATAAAGTTCTTGTGAGAATAAATAATCACCCATTTTTAACAGAATGGTTTGCTAAAAAAATAAAATCAGACAGCAGTTTGGATATAGAAAAATTATACAAAATACTTCAAAATAAGGACAATAAAACCCATCATTTTAAAGATTATTTGAACGTAAGAACAAACTACGAAAATATTACTTGGCAAAGACAAATAATGACCTATATTCTTGCTGTTTACGAACATCAAGCAACTAAAATGAATAGAAAGGACAAAAAATACTTAATGCTTTTGTCTGCCATGCCACATAAAAGATTCACATTCAAAGAATTAGAACAGGTATTAAATCTATCTACTCACGAATCCGAAGAATTTGCCGAAACAATTTTAGATTTTATTTCAAATGGCTGGCTACAAGCAAGCAACGAACAATTTTATTTGCAACCATACGTCAAAAATATTTTGCATAAAAAGCTAAAGCCGTCTGCAAAAAAGCTAAAAAATGTAGCAAAAAAATTGACAAATATTTTATACAATTCATCAGAAATTACAGATTATATTCCATTTGCAGAAAGCATTTTGCGAAATTCTAAACGTGCAGACAACAATTCGGCAAATTTATTCTACAACTTAGCACAAACTTACGAAGAATTAGGCGTTTACCTGCAAGCAAATATTCATTTCTACGATGCAGTTCAAATATTTGAAAATTATTTTTACGAAGAAGAAGCAAGCGACAAACTGGCAGAAACAATATCACAAATTTATTTTAAAATATCTGATTTTGAAAATTCGTTAAAATATAGCAAAATTCTCCTAAAAATGAGAGAAGAAAAATACGACGAAGAGAGTATAGAAATTGCCAACGTATATTATGCAATGGCTCTTATTTACAACGAATTAGAGGAATACGAAAAAGCTATTGAGCACATAGACAATGTTTTGGATATTTACAGAGAATATTACAACGAAGGCGAAGAAGAGTTAATAAAAGCAATATCTCTACACGAATATCTTAGCTTTGAATATGAAGAAGTTGCAAGGCAAAAAAATCGCTGGCATTGGATAAACAAATATTTTGCATAAAAAAAACAACCCCAGACAATAATGTCATGGGGTTGCATATTTACTATGAAAACAAAAACAATTTTTTTAGTATTCATCTTCGTTAAAGAAAAAATCTTCTTTACTTGGATAATCTGGCCAAATATCTTCTATACTCTCAAAAATTTCTGAATCATCTTCAATTTCTTGTAAGTTTTCCATAACTTCCAAAGGAGCACCAGAACGAATAGCATAATCTATTAATTCTTCTTTTGAAGCAGGCCAAGGAGCATCTTCTAATTTTGATGCAAGTTCTAAAGTCCAATACATATTATAAAATTTTTAATTGTGAATTATAAATTTTGTTTAGTATTTTAAATCAATAAAATAATTTAAAATAACCTTATTTTTTAGGGTTTGCAAAAATAACTTTTTATTTGAGAATAACAAAAAATAAATAAAAAAAATTGAAAATATATTATATAATCACATTTTTTTTATCTGTTCACTTTATATAAAAAACTACAATTTAATTATTCAATAAAAATAAATAAAATTTATGACAAAAATAAAACTCTAAAACTAAAATTTCATTCTATTAAATAAATGCTGAATAAGCTCATTATCAACTACAAGTATATTAAAATATTCAAAACGATTTATTAATATTACGTATGAATTTTTCATAACTTTTAGTTTTGTAGCTTTTTGAGGCACATTTAAACCTTTGATAATAATGTCGTTGCGTTTAAAATCGTAAGGAGTTTTGCTTTTATCGGTAAAAAACAACCTTCCTTTTATCAAAATAACAATATCTTCCATATTTTCGTCTTGCGAAAATTGAATATACTCATCTTTTTTTAGTTTTACAGGGCGAATTATACTTGCTAATTTTATTAACGATTTTTCTGGAACTGTATAAAATAAATAAATTCTTTTAAGAAGTTTTACATTATCTAAAAGTAAATTTTCGTTTTGTTTTAGTAATGGTATTAAACTTTGTTTTTCGGGAGAAAGTGTGTTCAAATAGTTTTCGCAAAGAACTGGGCTGTGGTCGTAAATAACCTTAGCAGCAGTAGAATACACTAATTCTGAAGGGTGATATAGACACACAAATACTTCGTCTGGCAGTCCTTCCTTATTTATTTTATTCAAAATATTTAATGCTTCTTCTTCTGTCCAATTTGCTGGCGATTCTATTATTTCAGAACTTTTATCAGAATTATTTTTATCTAATTTTTTACGCAAATTTTTTCCTATAAGTTCTATTGCTTTTACTTTGCTCCATAAATCTACTTTTTTATAATCTTTTATTAAAATATCATTAAGCCTGTCCTTAAATCCTATTTCTTTATGATAAAAATATGGTCGTAATTTTTTAATTTTTTGGCTAAGTTTTATTTTTTCAAATAGTGGAAAAATAATTTGTTTTATATCTTGTGCAATAAAATTATCAATAATTTCAAGCGAAAAAATAATGTTTTCGCCCTTAACGTTTGTTTTTATAAGATTAATTATTTCGGGTGAATGTATAAAACTTAGCAGAATAAAAAGTAATTCAAACGATTTTTCACGTTCTAAATCAAGTGATTGTATCAATTTCAAAGTGTTTTTTTCGTCCACAATATCTTTTATACTTACATAAATCCACAATATATTTTCTACTACTTCTTTTACTATTTGTTTTATAATAATTGTAGATTCTGTATCTGCCTTAAATTCAGAATAATATAAAGCATAAATAATTGCTGCTTGTATTTCTCTGTCGTTATATTTTATATGAGAAATTAATAATTTTTCAGCTTTTTTTGTTCCTATTTTGGCATATATTTGTATTACTTTCTTCAAAACACTTACAGAGCTATGCTTTTGAAAGTAAACTTCTAAATTGTCTAAAATTTTATCACCAATATCTATTAAAATACTAACTATCACATTATTATATTCTGTGTTTTCCAATAATGTTGTGAGTTTTTTTCTTAACTTGTCGGAGTCTCTTTTACTTGCTATTTTTATTGCTGATAATTTTACGGCTTTATCTGGATAATCTAATAGCTTACAAATTAGGTCTTCATCTCCTTCAATTGTATTTTTATATAAATATTTTGCAATAAAAATAATGTCTCTTTTTTCTTGCGATTGTATCAATAAATTCAATTCTTCTTTACTAACATCTTTAATTTCAGAATAATCTAAATTGTAAAGCGAGTGTAAAATTAGTTTTCGTAAATCTTTTTCTTTAAAACCTATTTTATTTCCTACATTTTCAATAACACTTACGAGTTTTTCGCTATAAGTTGTATCAATATTTTTAAGCACTGATTTTCTGATAATTGTATCATCAATTTTTAACAAAAAATTAGCATAGTCTTCCAAACTTCTCGGGTTTGTTTCTGATAAAATTACAACACTAAATTTTGCAGAATTAATATCTTCACTCAAAATATGCTTCTGCAAAACATCGGTAGCAAATATATCTCTCTCTTCGTATTCTAATTGAAATATTTTTTTTTGCCTTAAAATATGCTTTATTTGGTCTTTATAAGCTTTGTATAAGCGAGTTGCAATAAATAGCCAAAATAATAAAATTGGTAAAACATACAAAGAATATGTTTGTAATTGGAATCCATTATTATTTGTAAGTATTTCTCCTATAACGAGTAATACTACTCCAGCAATAGCTATTGAAATTTGCTGCACCACGCCAACACGTGTTTGCATATATAGTTTTTTGTGTTCGGGCAAAGTTTGATATAAAACATTAAATGAGGGGTCGTCTATTCCTCGTCTGAATATTCTTTCCGAGGATTTTGTTAGTGTTATAAATGCCAGAAATGCAATACTTTGAACTCCAAAAAAACTAACACTCAGGTAAGACAAAACAACAAATACGGTTATAGAAATTGGCAATAATATTAGCCCAACTCTTAAACCTCCTTTTCCAAGAATTCGTCCAGAGATTAGAGATATTAGAAATTCACCTATTTTTAATCCTCCAAAAACAATTGCCATAAAAAATGAAATATCTTCTTGTGTTTTAAATATTTCGTTTTGATTTTTTATTGTAACCAAAAAACCATAATCAGCTATGTATATGGCAATTATAGACAAAGAGGCTGAAACAAATATTGTTAAAATAAATTTATTTTTAAAAAAATCTTTAAAATTTTCTGTAAAACTTTGTTTTTGTGCTTCTGCAGAATCGGTGAGTAAATCCTTGTCTGGAAATAGTTTGTATATCTTAAAAATCAACAATATAGCTGCAATAATAGCAAAACTTCCAATAAATATTAAGTCGTAGTGATGTGTAATAATTTTTAAAATTAATGGAATTGTAAAATATCCAAGTATTGCTGCAGATACGCCTCCAATATTTATTACTCCATAATATTTTTTTACCTGCATTAGATTTAATAAGCGTAACGATAATCCTCCTGTAATTGTTGCCACTAAGGATATTAGAGGCCAAGCCCAGATAAAAACAAAAAAGCTAAGCCATTTTTTTATAAATTCAAATTGAACATCTGTTACGTAAGAGGAATTAAGGTCTAAAAATAAAAGTAAAAGCCGGGAAGTTGCTGCTATTGAGAGAATTATTAGTAGTGCAGATATAAACAAAAATTTGGATTTTCGTTTTTTTTGTATAATTGAATAGAGAGAAGATGCAAGATAGCCTACAACACCTGATAATATATAGGCAAAGGGAAGCTCTTTGTAGCCAAAGTATTGCACAAATTCTGAATTTGCAGGAACAAAATAAAAGGCAATAAATAGCCCTAAAAAAAATGAAAAAACAAACAATAGAGTTAGTTTTTTTATTTCATCATCTTTTAAATTAAAGCGGTCTTTTATATATTTATTTATTCCAAAAATATTCACTCTGTCTTTTTTTTACTTCTTGTAATTCTGAACTTTCAGTTATTTTAGAGTTTTTTGCTTGTATTTATTTTCAAATAATATAAAAGTTACAAATCTACAATCTTTCTTTTATCTTTATATATTTTTATAAAAATAGTTGCTGTTATAATAAATCCAATAATTGCAACAATAACAAACATTAAATCTGGATTTTCAATTTCTACTCCTATTGTTTTGCTTACAGCTTTTATAATGTTTAATGAGCCTATTAACATTGTTACCCAAACTACTATTGCCATAAGAATATTTGCAAAGATACTATTTGTGTTTTTTCCCATCAATTTTGAATTATTGATTACAAAAACAAGAAATATGCTTATAAATGGTAAAATTAATCCGTTAAATGCCTGAGCCATAATTATTGCAGGAACGGGTTTTATTTCTAAAAGACCAAAAATAAGACCTGTAAATAATACAGCCATAGCAATTAATTTAAAATATATCGGACGTATTTTGCTCGGCTGGTCTCTTTTAACAAAAAGACTTCTTGCTGTAATAGACGATGCAAGTGGTGCTGTTATTGCAGATGTTAAACCTGCGGCAAACATTCCAAAACCAAAAATATAAACCGCATTGTCTCCAACCAAGGTATCTAAAAAAAGAACATTTTTTATAGAGTTAAAAGAAAAATTTGCTATAATTTCTTGTGTTGCTTTTGGTGGCATTCCTTCTGTTATTGCACTGCCTACGGTCATTATTGACATTGAAATAAATCCTCCCAAAATTACTGCAACAGAAAGCCCAAAGCGGGCATCTTTTAGCCTTTGTTTCTTATCGGCAATGCTCGACCCCAAAAACAAATCGTAAGGCACAACCGTAGTTCCAATAATTCCAAGTATTAAAATTCCTGCCCCAGAAGTATCTGGTATTGTGGGTATAAGGCTACCTCTAATCATTTCTGGAAACGAAGGTTTTAGCAAAACTGCCGTGATAATAAAAGCGAATCCCATCAAAAAAACAATAGACCCCATAAATTTTGCTACTACTTGTAATGATTTTAAGCTCAATGCAATAAAGGCAAAAATTCCTATTCCTAAAACAAAATAAATTCTATTAACATCTTCAAATACAAAGTGTAATCCTTCAACGGAGCCCAAAATATTTCCTGTTTCGTAGGCAGCACTACCCAAAACAATTGCTCCAATAATAAGTATCAAGACAAGAGTTTTAATAGATTTACCTTCAAAATGTTTGGCAATAGATTCGCCCAAATTCATTTCTGAAACTATTGTTATTCTGGCACTTGCCTCTTGTAATAAAAGACATGCAAAAGTAGAAAAAAGCATAGCCCACATTAAATCAAAATGAAAAC
>Ga0193956_1000798_pt1 | contig 13477 bp, 8 predicted proteins | sample BB_7_MG_FD_140358 | JGI IMG/M metagenome (GOLD analysis project Ga0193956, IMG submission 140358) | Microbial mat bacterial communities from the Broadkill River, Lewes, Delaware, United States - BB_7_MG | ecosystem: Environmental > Aquatic > Freshwater > River > Microbial mats | place: USA...
AAAATAGTACCGTAGGCATTTATCACCATATCTGGCAAAGCTTCACTTTTATTTTTTTCTATAAAAATAGCAGGAATATCAGGTGATCTATCTTCTTGAAAATCATCTTTTGATAATTGGAACTGATATCCTAAAATAGTTGGTGTTTGAGATACTGTAGCGGCAAATATATAATCATAATCAGGTATCTCTTTATCAGTTTTTATCCCTAGTTTTTTTATAACTTTTACTGGATTACTTCTATCCTCTTCAGCAAAAACAATATCAAAAGCAATAAGACCAACACCTGCATTTGTTAAGTTAACAACAAGCTGGGATACTACGTCCCTACTCCATGGCCATTGTCCAAACTTTTTCAATGACTTATCATCCAAATCGATTACCACAATATTTTGGCTATCTGGCACACTACCACGTACTATAAACATATAATCCCGCAATCTATTATCAAATGACTCGAGTGTTTTTGGAATATATAAATACGTTACATATAAACCCGCTGAAACAGTAATTACTACTATCAAATAAGTGAATAGTTTTTTAAGTGCTTTTTTAATATTTATAGCTTTTTTCATCATTACCTCTATTTTAAGGAGATTGATTTGATTTTATTTAAATAGAATCAAAATCTACAGTTATCTCATCCATTTGAGACTCGTCTAAATGCTTTTTAGCATACTTATTATGCAAATCAGCTTTTACAAAAAACTTCACTAAGTCTTTATCAAGATCATTATCTTTAGCCATAAATGATAATATTTTCATAGATTGATTTAAAGAGTTTGCTTTCTTATATGGTCTATCACTTGCAGTTAATGCTTCAAATACATCAGCAATCGCTAGTAACTTATCTTTAATAGACATCGGCACAGCCATAATCTCACTAGCACCATACCCTTGATGTGTACCATTTTCATCTGTTCTTGCTGTTTTATGATGTGATGCAGCAATCAAAGGAACATCTTTGAGTTTTTTAGGAAAAGGGAGTTTTTGCAACATATTATAAGAAACAGTTACATGATTGTTTATCACTTTTCTCTCTTCTTCTGTGAGTGTCCCTTTTCGTATTGATAAATTATATACTTCATTTTGAGTTAATATATTTATATCTTTACCTTCAATTTGAACTATTTTAGATGCAATACTTTCAATTCTTTGAATCTTTTCATCAGCCATAAATTCACCGCCAGTATTACTAGTACAAACAAATTCAAAATTATTTTCAATTTGAGATAATTCCTCTTCATACTCTTTTGTTAAAAAATCTTTCTCTTCTTGTGTTTTAGCATTTATAGTGTCTTTTAGATATTTAATCTCTATATCTCTTTTAAGTATCTCAAATTTTGCACTAACTGTATTTATTCTATCATATATAGTTTCCAACTTTGTAGCTTTGTCTACTACATATTCTGGTGTTGTTATTTTTCCAATATCATGAAGCCATGCCGCTGTAACTATCTCTTTTATTTCATCAGGAGTAAAGTTGATATCTTTATATTCATCTTGATCTTCATTTATAGCATTTGCAATCATGGAAGCTACTTCTGCAACTCTATTGATATGTCCGCCTGTATATGCTGATTTTTCACCAATTGCTGTTGCGATTGATTGAATAAAAGAGTTTAATAAATTCTCAAGACCCTCAATAAGCTTTGTATTTGTAATAGAAACAGCAGCTTGAGAAGACATAGATAAGATTAAATTCTCATCTTCTTTAGTAAAGTCAATTGTATTTTTATCATCATCATGTTTATTTAAAAGTTGAAGTACACCTATAACATCATTTTCATGGTTTTTCATAGGTACGACTAACATAGATTTTGTTCTATATCCAGTACCAGAATCAAATGCTTTAGTACCCTCAAAATTAAAATCATCTACTTCATAAACATCAGGTATATTTATAAGATTTCCATCAATAGCACACAAAGCGGCTACTTGTTCCCTATTTTGTTTTCCATCTTTTTTTGTTAAAGACAAAGGATCCCAAGAGATTTCACCGTTTGTTCCACCCATTTTTATACCTAATGAATCTGTTTGAACAACCATAAATTTTAAATGTTTTTTATCTTCTGTTTGAAGATATAGAGTTCCACCATCAGCATTTGACAAATCTTTTGCACCTAACAAAATACCTTCCATTAGTTTATCAAAATTTTTTTCTGTAGTTAAAGAGTACCCAATATTAATAAGTTGATCAATAATCTTCTGTTTTCTCATATTTTACCCTCATGATGTATACATACATATATATTACATTATTATACAAAATAAATATACAGATACATATTAAGGAAAGATTTATTTGAAATATTTAATTATTTTTTCTGTTAATTCTTGTTGTTTTGTTTTTATTTTTGGTAGTTGTGAAATGTCAAAAAACTGAACTTGGTTATTTTCCCAAGATAAAAAGCGTTGATATAATTTTTCATTTTCAAAAAATCTTTCTACTTTTGAAATATTGTCATAATTGACTAAGTATATCCCTATATCTTTAGTTTCATTCTCTTGTAAAAACATCTTTTCTAAATATTCTTTTTCAACTAAAATCCCACACTCTTCATGAAACTCACGAATAGCAGTTTGTTCATTAGTTTCATCTTTATCTTGAACACCTTTTAAAAAGCCCCATCTATTTTTACTAAGAATTGATTTACACATTAAGACTTTTGTAGAATATTTTTCATTTTTATATAAACAAATACCATATGCCATTATTTTATCCAAAAAATTATCCTTAATTATTATTGTACTTTGAGATTATAAACATACTTCATCACTGCAAAAAGTATCACTAGAGGAAGTATTATAGCAATTTCAGATAAAAGTACACTACCAAGAGCAAGTTTTTGTAATAAAAACATAATTCCCCAAACTAACAATGATGAAAAAATAGTCATAGAGACAAAAGCCGCTGTATTAAAAAATCGACTACTTGAATTAGTAAATACAAATATCAAAACTATCAATGGTATTACAAAAAATGGCATCAAAGTTTGCGAATATAAAATTGCTTTTATCTTATTTGTATTAAAGTCTTGATCATCAAGCAATAGTATTGTACGAACAGCATCAATAATAGAAAATTGAATATTTGCTTTATACACATTGTTTATGATTTTTGGTTCAAAACCTTCAAGTGTATATAAAAATTTTTCATAAGTTACTTCAAGTTTTGATTTTTCCCAATCAATCACCTCTGGTTTTTTGATAATTTTATTGTCTATTGTATACCACTTATTATTTTGATAGTAAGCTTTTTTAGCAATAATTGTTTCTACTACATCATTATTTTTGATTTTAAAGATATGGATATCTGTTGCTTTTTTCTCTAAAGGGTGTAGTTTTTTAAAATATACAAAATATTCATTGTATTTTAAAAAGATATTTGATTGTTCATCAACAAAGTATTTACTACTTAAAATTTTATCTTTTTCTTCATAAGAATAAGCCAATTGAGTAGCTTGAAGAGCAATCAATACAAGTGTAATCAAAACAGAGATATTAATTACAGGTGTTAAAATCATTTTTTTTGAGATTCCAAGAGAATAAAAACTTACCAATTCATTATTTTTGACAAGCATAGTCAGTGTTATAATCCAACCAAAAACTAAAGATAAAGGTAATGTAATAGTAAGTGTAAAAACTGAATTATAAAATATATATAATAATTGTAAATTTGCAGAATCAGGTAATTGATCTAAATTTTGTAAAAAATCTATCCCTATAAAAAAAACTTCCATTGACATTAAAACAATTAAAAAATATTTTAAATATTTTGATAATAGATATTTTGTAAGAATTGTCATACTTCAACTTTAAATGTATATTTTGATTTTACCTCAACTAGTGGTAGTTTTTGTAAAGCATCAATAGCTTTTATCGTATGAGATATCACATTTTCTAATATTTCAAACTCTTCTTTAGAAAAATTTGACAAAACATAATTAGCAACATCACCCTTAACAGCTGGCTTACCTATACCTATTCTTACTCGAATATAATCTTTTCCAATATGACTATCAATAGAACGTAATCCATTGTGACCACCGTGTCCACCGCCAAGTTTGAATTTTACTGTTCCAAAGGCAAGGTCCAAATCATCGTGTACTATTATAACATTTTCATTTGGAATATTATAATACTCTACGATATTTAAGATTGATTCACCCGATAGATTCATAAAAGTCTGAGGTTTTGAATATATGCACGAGGCACTTTTAGATGTTATGGATTTAAAATTTTGATTATTTATATTTGTAGTAGATAAGTTTTTAGTTATCTCATCGATAACTAAAAAACCTATATTGTGTCTAGTTTTTGTATATTTATCACCTGGATTACCAAGTCCAGCGATTAAGTACATATCTAACTATTCGCTAATTATTATTTAGCTTTGATAATACCAACAACAGGTACTCTTGGGTCTAAGAAACACTCAACACCTTCTGCTAAGTCTAAATCTCTTACAAGATAGTTATCACCTGTATCTAAATCTGTTACATTAAAATGAAAAGATTCTGGTAAATTTTCAATTGCACATTTTACTGCTACTCTTTCTCTATGGAATGCTAATAAACCTTTATTTTTAAGACCTTTAGCTGTTCCTTCAGTTGTAACTGGAACTAAATAATTAGTTCTTACACCTGGAACTGCAACCATTAAATCAACATGAATAAGTTGTGAAGTAATTGGGTGTTTTTGGTACTCTTTAACAACTACTTTGTAAGTAGTTCCCGCAACTTCTACATCAAAAGCAACTGTTGTTTTTGCTTTTAAATATCTAACATAATCATTTAATTTGAATGCAGCGTTGATATTTTCAACACCTTTTCCATAAATGTTGGCAATTAGATAACCATCTCGTTTTAATTGTTTAGTTGATTGTTTATCGATACTATCTCTAAGTATACCTTGTAACATTTTGTTTCCTTGTTTTAATTTGAATCGGGATTATACAGAATTTTTTATTAATGTTTGATTAGTTTATCAAATGTTTTTATTATTATTAAGTAAATTGTATAATGTTTTATTATATAATTTAATGTTAATGTCAAAATACTACATTAACATTCAACTTAAAGTTATGGAGCACGTATGAATAAAACTATCCTGTATTTATTTTTCTTTATTGGTATTTTTTTAAATACAAACTTACTAGCAGATATAAATTCTGGGCTTGTTGCTCATTATGAGTTTGAAGATAATACCAATGATTCTAGTGGGAATAATTTTACACTATCTACAGATGGTAATACATCTTATATAGAGGGTAAGATTGGGAAAGCATATCATTTTAACGGTATTGACAACAACCTTACAGCTCTAAATACAAGTTTAAATAGCAATATAGGAACAATAGCATATTGGGTAAAAACAAATTCAAACGCAACAAGAACTTTTGTCTCATTGGATAATTCTACTTATAGTGTAAAAACTCAACTTATAAGTGGAGGTGATGTAAATTTTGTTTATGAAGTTGTCGACACTAATAATAGTGGAGGAAATGTAAGTAACTTAAATAGCTTAAATAATAATTCTTGGCATCATATTGCAATAACCTTTGATGATATGAATAATACAACTGTTTATTATGATGGGAATGCAGACTTAGTAGAAAGTAATTTTGATATAAATTTATATTCAAATTTATATCTAGGACACTGGCAAGGAAGTAATCAACATGATGATATTATGGATGATGTTCGGATTTATAATCGAGTTTTAAGTGCCTCTGATGTTACTGCACTTTATAATTATCAGGTGCCCAAATTAACTCTAGAAAATCATGGTGGAGTTTTACAGTTCAATAACAATTCTAGACAAGTTCGAACAAGCTCAACTTTAAGTACAATTACAAACCATACTATCGAATTTTGGATAAATACAAAAGATACAGATAAAGAGATTATAAAATTAGAAGATACTACACCTTTTTCAAGAGTTTTTATTGATACAAATGGAAAATTAGCAAGTCAAGTAAAAAAAGATTCTTCAAATTCAAATAACCATTCATCTCTTACAAGTATCAATGATGGGGTTTGGCATCATATTGCAGTAACTTATAAAGATGATGGAAATGTATCGATGTACATTGATAAAAATTTAGATAAAACTTATCTAACTTCTACGATTGACAATGTTACACTTAACAATAGTACTTTGTATATTAGTAATAATATTAATACAAACGGTTCTAATATGATGATAGATGAAGTTCGTATTTGGAATACTGTACGAACTTTAGATGAGATAAAATCAACAGCCAATACACAATTAGACCCAAGTCAACATAGCGATTTGGTTTTGTACTATAACTTTGATGAAAGAGTTGGACGACAAGTATATGATATAACAGCAAACAATAATCATGGATTGACTTATGGAGCAATAGATAGACTTAACTTTTTAGGTGAGGCTCTTTATCTTGATGGCGTAGATGATAATATAACTGTACCCGCATCATCAAGTCTAAATAGTATTTCTGATGCCATAAGTTTTTCAGGATGGGTAAACATACAAGAAAATAATGGAACGATTAGCGATGCACTATTGGTTTATGGAGAATCTGTTAATGCGGGAAGTGAAACAATAGAGAGTTTTATTTTTGAGCATAGAGACAATGTAGGATTAAGATTTCGGCTTAAAAATCAGCATGATACACCTTTTGTAGATGTATATAATGAAACCAATACAGTATTTCCAAATAAAAACCAATGGTACTTTATCTCTTTTACATGGAGTAGCTCAAGTCAATTAGGAAATATATATGTAAACGGAGTATTAAAACATTCTCAAGCTACTGATTCTGGATCAATTGCATATAGTGCTAATCCAGAGCTACTTATTGGGAAGTGGTATGAAGATGAAAGATTTTCAAAGGGAAATATTAGGGATTTTTCTCTTTGGAAAAAAGCATTGACAAGAGAAGAAATACTTTCTTTAATGAACTCAACACCAAACGTAGAAGACACATCCTTAATAGCCTACTGGCCCTTAGATGAGGGAAAGGGAACTACAGTACATGATAAAAGTTCTAACAATAATCATGGAACACTATCAGGTGCAATCTGGGAAAAATCTAACCCATCTATCTATGGAAATAGAATATATACATCAAACAATCTAGAAACAAATCATCAGCTAATTGTAGAAAACAATACAACACTTGCAACATATAGTTATAATGGTAGTGTTCCAAATGAAGTAAAAAGTTTTGATGGAACAAAAGGAACATTTAAATATATAAATCCTACAGAAACAACAACAACTTTAAATCTACAAGCAAATGATGCAGGAGTTGAGCTAAATACTACTGTAAATGTTGTTGTTTATCCATATCCAAACAATTCAAGTATTGATATCAAGTTTAATATTACAATACCAGATGTTACTCAACACAATATTACTGATATAAAGTTAATAGGTCAAGAGTTTAACCAAAATGTATCTTTTAATCTAAGTGGCTTAACAAATGGTGATAACAATCTTACTAACACAACGACATTAAATGTAACTCAAGATTTTGTATTACAAATTATTACAGATGATTCTAAAACTTGGTATTATAACTTTGCACAACATGCATTTTTCTCCATAATTTATCCAGAAAATAGTGCAGACTTTTTGTTTAACTTTGAGGGAAAAGATACTATTACTATAGATAACTTAAATTTAGTTGATAATGTTCCGAGAGCTGTTTTACTCAATAGTGGAGGAGCTTTACAATTTAACAAAACACTAAACGAATATGTTCAAATTCCAGATAATGACCTTTTAGATCCATCGAATATCACAGTTGAAGCTTGGTATTTTAAACCACCCTCAGGAGTGGGTAAAATTGTAAACAAATGGGATAATGTAAACAATAGTTTAGGGTATACGCTACAAGTAAATAGTGATAGTAGAGCTGGATTTTATGTTAAAAATCAAGCAGATGATTATAACTATACTATTAGTACTACACAATTAGCCAATAATACTTGGTACCATCTTGCAGGTACTTATGATGGTTCAAATATTAAAATAATTGTAAATGGAACAGAAGAAAATACAACTGCTTATAATGGGACTATAAATAACTCAAACGCAAATCTACAAATCAATACATATTCAGACCCACAAACATCAGGAAATGGTATTGTTGATGAAGTACGTATTTGAAATAGAGCAAAAAGTTCAACAGAGATAAATGCAACTAAAAATCTCCAAGTAAAAACTAATGAAGCAAATTTAGTAGCATATTACAATTTTGATGAACAAATGAATAATACAATATACGATATATCTACAAACCATCTTAATGGTACTATTGATGGGAATATTACTAGACTTAACTTTTTAGGAGACGAGTTGCATTTTAATGGAAGCGGATATATAAATATCACATCAAACAATACTCTTAAACCAGCTAATTATATATCAATATCAGCTTGGGTAAAAATGGACTCTTCTCCAGTAGATATTGGCGGTATTATCGCACATACTCATGATAATGCAGATGATGAAAGTGGTTTTTATCTGAACTATCATACAGCAAGTAACAAACTAGATTTTAGTCTAAAAACTACTAGTAGTACAATAGCGGCATCAAGAGTTGGAATAACTCCAGATATTGACAAATGGATGTTTGTTACTGCTGTTTATGATGGAAGTAAAAATAAGCTTTATAAAAATGGAATTTTAAAAAGTGAGGTGAGTTTATCAGGTGCTATTGATTGGACTTTTTCTCCACCTTTTATGACAATAGGACGGTTTGCGGATTCAGATGAAAGTAATCCATTTAAAGGTTCTTTGTCGGATGTTGCTGTTTGGAATAGAGCATTATCACAAACAGAAATCAAGCAACTGATGCAAACATCACCAAATACTAAAGATACTTCTCTTATAGGATATTGGCCATTGAACGAAGGTTTTGCTGCAACAGTTTATGATAATAGTCTAAATGTAAATCATGGTTCAATTTCAAGTACAGTATGGTCAAAATCAGCTCCAGAAATTTTTGGAAACAAACTCTACTCTATGCAAGGATCATCAGTGCAAGCAAAAATTATAGCGCAAGACACTAATCAACCTCCATTATTCATATTAGAAACAGTAAGTCCAGATATTAGCTTTGAAAATAATACATTAAAATATGCAAGTATAATTGATGGAAATTACAATGCAACTATAAATGATACAAGAAACAATATAAAAACAAATTTTGAAATCATAAACTACAACAATCCAAACATAAATATCCTAAGCCTAGCCCTATCAAACATAAATCTAAACGAACACAACATAACCTCAATTCAATATATAGGGAAAAATGGAAATACTGAAAACTTTATAGTTTCAGGAAGTCAGAACCTTGGAAACAATTCTAACTTACAAGTACCAGTATATAACAACAATAAAGATTTTTCATTAAAACTAAATATAGATAACAACACTAGTGCTTGGTGGTATAACTTTGATGACCATAAATTATATCAAGATAATTATGGCAGTAATGCTTTTGTGTCAACTATAGATAATGGTAATCACTCTTTTAACATAAATGGAACTTTTAACTATGCTTATATACCAGAACAAATAGATCATATAGAGTTAAAAATACCCTTAGGAACTTATGAGGGAGCAAGTGCAAGTAACTTAAACAATATTTCATTATTTCAATTTGAAAAAGATAAAGATATTGTAAAAATAGGTCAAATACTACCATTAGATACTATTGCTTATGAAGATAAAGTAGAGATAAATCAGCAAGGAATTGTACAAAAGTCTAGTAAAGAAAAAAATAATCTCGATGTAAATTTATCAACAAATATAATATCTCTAAAAGATACAGACAATACTATACAGAGTGAAGTAAAATATATAGCAGAAGTAGACAATACTACTTTAACATCTATATACTCTAATAGCAATATCAATGTTACATTTTCTTCACAAGACAAAGGATATAAAATCTATCAAAAACAAAAAAAAGATGTTTGTGAGATAAGAGATATTTCTCAAGAATCAAATATAGTATTTGATGATTTCAAAAATAAACATACTTTTGCATACAATAAAGGTGGTATATCATTTGCACATAGTAAGTATAACAATACACAAGCTTTAATGATAAGCGATGCTTCAAATGACCTTGTGGAATATAACACATCAAATGGTGTAAATACTTATGCAGGAACATATGAAGTACTAAGTACACAAAATCTAAGTTGTAAAAATAACATGGATGACAGTATAGTACAAATTAATGATATATTAAAATTAAATCTAAGTGTCGATGGATATGACAATTTATCATTTGGACATAAAGATGGTAAAATTTACACTTTAAACTATACTAAAGCAGATGAAACAACAAAGGTGTATTTTTTAGATAGTAATGCTACAAAAACTTTAGCATCATATAAAGGCTACCCTACTTCACTAAAAAAACAAAAAACAATACCAAGTGATACTTGGACTTATTTAAATCTATCTTTATCAAGTATATTATGTTCAAGTGTTGGTGTAAGTCCATCATGTGATCAAATAAATACATTGTCTTCAGTATTTTCAGATAACTTTACAATTTATAAATACAATCAAGGTTGGAGTTATTGGGATGCAAATAGTTCAGTAGATCACAATGCAAATAAGTTTACTTCAATTGATCCAAGAGAAGGTATACTTATTAAAAAGAAAGTTTCTACTTCTGTGACACTAGATATTCCATATAATATTTTTCATAAGATATATACAAGGTCATTCCAACCATATACTACTGGATGGTTTTTAGTAAATAATAACTTTGATAAAAGTCTTACACAAGTAAAATCAACACTTGAGACAAATCATAAAAAACTACAATATATATTACAACTAAATGCTAGTGATTGGAATGTATATGCACCTACAAACAATGGTGCAGTAACTAGTACTATCCCAAGAATATCAACTATTGATGATGATAGTTCTTTTTGGATATATATGACTGAGTAATACCTTTTTGGTATTTCTCTTTATTTAATCACTTACTTTAATTCACTTACTGGATTATTTGTAGCATTTGGTAAATTAGGCATAGTCAATGCTGTAACTATAGCTGCTGGCGTAGTTGGATCGTCTGTTGGAAGAGTCGTTGTCCCTGGCAATGCAGGTATTGTTACTGCTACAGTATTGTTATTGACAGGAGCTTGTGAATTTGATGAGTCTGAAGAAGAACCTCCACCGCCTCCACCACATGAAGCCAAAGATAAAACAACAATTGGGATAAAAAGTAAAAGTTTTTTATTCATAAGTAAGCCTTGTTTTGTTTATAATCATATATTTTATAATAATATATCTTTGTAATTACTGACATAATTTAACAAATAGCATTTTCTTAAGATTAGATGATTCTTAAAATTTATTAAAGGTGATTTTATAATAATTTATTATATAATAATATAAAATGACATATTATGACATCACGTCTCAGATAAGTCTCGCATCAAGTTTTAGGAGTGTTTATGAAAAGAATTATTATATATATATCTTTATTTATTGGTATTTTAAATACAAATGTATTTGCAGATATAACATCAGGGCTTGTCGCTCATTATGAGTTTGAGGGTGATATTAATGATAGCAAAAATAGTACAAATTTAACACAAACAGATATCTTATTTACAAATGGTAAAATTGGTAAAAGTGGGCTATTTAATAGTACTTCCTCTTATGCAGTAAGTAATTCTTCAACAGATTTGGATGTTAATGCAACTCAAAGTATAACAATTTCAGCTTGGATAAAAACAAATGCAAGCGCCGATAATAAAGCTATTGTAACAAATGGGCATGGTTTTAACGAATCTACAAGAGATGGTTATTCTTTAGGTATGTATGCAAATACTGGTCAAGTTACCTTTGGAGTAACAGGAAATAGTGTTAATGGACTATCTAGTACCACAACAGTAAATGATGACAATTGGCATCACATAGTTGCAGTTTTAGACAGAAGTAACGGTATGCGATTATATATTGATGGAAATATGGAAAGTAATAACACTGTAACAGAATCGGGTCTTGCACTAGTTAGTTCTTATCCTTTTTCAATAGGAAGATGGGATGATGGATCAAGTGTTATGGACTATTGGGATGGAGAACTTGATGATATTCGTATTTATAACCGTGTATTAAATGCTACAGATGTTACTGAACTCTATAACTATAAACTACCTAAATTAACACTAAAAAATCATGGTGGAGTTATCCAATTTGATAACAATACAAGTAATATCAAGATAGATCAAAACTTAAGTACAATTACAGAACATACCATTGAATTTTGGATAAATAGTACAGACAACAACACAACAGATATAAACAATACAATTATAGGGATATATGACACTATACCTTGGTCAAATATCAAAATTTTTGATGGAAAACTGCGGAGTCAAGTAGGAAAAACTAGTGGTAGTTCAAATAACCTTAGCTCAAATGCTTATATAAATGATGGACAATGGCATCATGTAGCAGTAACTTATAAAAGTATTAGTGCTTCAGAAGATGACGTAAGTATATATATTGATGGAGAATTAGATGTAAGTCATAATACATACGGTAGTATTTCTGAAATTACATTTAATAATCCATCCTTAGTTATTGGTAAAAATATTGTTGATAATACTGCAAATATGCAACTTGATGAAGTAAGAATTTGGAATATAGCAAGAACTCAAGCAGACATAAACTCAACTATGAACCACCAATTAGATGGGAATGAAACAGGACTGGTTGCATACTACAACTTTGATGAAAGAATTGGTGATAAGGTTTATGATATTTCATCAAATAATAATGATGGAGTTATTGATGGCAATGTAACTCGTCTTAACTTTTTAGGAGACGGTTTAGACTTTACAGGAAATAGTTATGTTGCAACACCATCTGCAGTAACTACTCAAACTGATAATATAACTATGTCTCTTTGGTTTAACTGGGATGGTACTGGAACTGGTGGCATGGCAATGTTAAATAATGGTACAGCTGATCCAAATTGGTATGGACTTCAACTATATGAAAATACTGGAACTACAAGTCCAGCAATATGGATTGGTGGAGCTGGGGGAATAGTTGCTGACATTAATATTAGCTCAAATCAGTGGAATCATTTAGCTGCGACTAGAGATAATGGTACATGGAAAATGTACTATAATGGGTTGGAAATCACTTCATTTACAAATACAAGCTTAGCTCTTAATGTAACTCCAAATACTCCTGCAGGGGTAACAGCAATAGGTGATTTTCCAGGTAGTGGAGTTGGTCATCATGGTAATCTTTCTGAAATTTCTGTTTGGAATAAAGCCCTAAGCCAAGAAGAGATAAAACACAACATGTACTCAGCACCAAATATTTCTGATAACCAACTTGCGGGATACTGGCCACTAAATGAGGGAGCAGGAACAACTGCTTATGATAGAAGTACCAACAATAACAACGGAGCAATCACAGGAGC
>Ga0193956_1000799_pt1 | contig 13477 bp, 10 predicted proteins | sample BB_7_MG_FD_140358 | JGI IMG/M metagenome (GOLD analysis project Ga0193956, IMG submission 140358) | Microbial mat bacterial communities from the Broadkill River, Lewes, Delaware, United States - BB_7_MG | ecosystem: Environmental > Aquatic > Freshwater > River > Microbial mats | place: USA...
CTTGCTGATCGCTTTAATGTTAATATTGATTTTATAAACTTCGACCTAGCTTCACAGGGCTTACAAGCGCTACGTCGGGGCGAGGTTGATGCGATTGTTCTTGGTCGTTTTTATAATAATATGCCAACGTTGGGTGAGGATATTGTCAAAACGCCGATTCTGCTTAATCCCGTAACCAGTTATTTCGGTAGTTCAGAAAGCATGGAAACTGTGCTGTTGCCTGTTCTTGATCTCTATGTTGATCAAATGAAGGCTGATCGAGAGTCGATCTATTATCGCAGTTGGCAACATTGGTTTAGCCGTAGCTTAAAATCAGGCTTGCCGAGTTGGTTGCTTGAAGTGGCTGTTGCGGTGGTAACAGTGGTGTTTTCGTTACTTGGTTTCTCCTTGTTTGCCCGCTATCAAGTGGAGAAAAAAACCCGAGAAATTTCTGAGAAAAACGATCAACTGCGTTCCTTATCGATGGAACTGACGCTGGCAGAGGAGAAGGAGCGTCGTCACCTTTCTGAATTACTTCACGATAATCTTGGTCAAAACCTGGCTTTGGCTAAAATAAGATTGTGTTCGATGGAAGCAAGACACACTGATAATAGCTGTCAGCAAGCGCTTGGTGAGATCAAAGGTTTTTTAACGGATGCCATTGGTTCAACTCGCTCCCTTACGGCGGAAATGAGTCCACCAGCATTGTACGATTTGAGCTTTGTCGCTGCGGTAAAATGGCTGGCTGATCGCATTTTATTACCGAATGCTATTCAACACGAAGTGATCTGCCGTGGGGAAAATATCGCCTTGCCCGAAAGTACCAAGGTGTTGTTGTTTAAAACCGTGCGTGAACTGTTGGTCAACAGCGTAAAACACTCACAGGGTACGGATGTCAAAATTAGTCTTGATTACGCGGCGGCGACTCTCACCATCAGCATTGAAGATGATGGCGTGGGGATGGATAATGAAGAGATTGATCAATCCCTGTTATCTGGTCGCGGTTTTGGTCTCATAAGTATTAAAGAACGGATCACCTATTTAGGCGGTGAATTTAAAATTGACTCGCAGTCTAATCATGGCACGGTTGTCACATTGCAAATCCCTATTGAGGGACAATCGTAAGGAGAAATTATGACTATTCGAGTGCTACTAGCAGACGATCACCGTATTATTCGCGAGGGTATTCAAACGCTCCTGAGTCGTGAGCCAGATATCGATGTTGTTGGTGAGGCCAATGATGGTCGTGAAATGATTCAGATGAACGAAGCGTTGCAGCCTGATGTGCTGGTGATGGATATCACCATGCCAAACCTCAATGGTATTGATGCTACGCGACAAATTATCAGCAAGTATCCTGATGCACGAATTATTGCTTTGTCGATGCATTCAGATCAACGCTTTGTCGTCGAGATGCTCCAGGCGGGGGCGTCAGCGTATCTGTTAAAGGATTGTGTTTATGACGATTTAGTCAAGGCGATCCATTTGGTCTGCGAGGGGAAAACATACCTTAGCCCTGAAATTGCTAGTATTCTTGTCGATGATTATCGCGCACAGGGGCAGAAAAATCCTGCCGCAAAATCGATGACCCTCACCCCGCGTGAACGTGAAGTGTTACAACTTTTCGCCGAAGGGCACTCAACTCGTGAGATTGCCGAAAAACTTTTTCTTAGCGTCAAAACGATTGAAGCGCATCGAGCACAGATTATGCGTAAGCTTAATACCCATAGCGTTGCTGAACTGACAAAGTACGCTATTCGTGAAGGGTTAACCACCCTCTGAGATTTGTAAAATAACGATGTCACCATAGCCTCCAGTTTATTCACTGAGAGGCTATATTTTTTTAAGCAAGCTGCACTTTTTGTTCACAGGTTTCACAATAGGCCACACGTGAGCTATTTGCTTTTTCGAGATAGGTTCCCCAACTGTCAACCCGAGCAATGATAATAAAAGTGGCGTTGGCGCAGTTGGGACAGGCACCGTTTTTTAGTGACTGTGTGGTCATCTGCTTTGCTACCGTGAGGGGGGCTTGCGGTTTTGGTTCTAGCGTAAGGGTTGGTGAATACAGGTTCATGCGAAACTCCTCGCTTGCAATTAGGGCCAAAATCGTTATGACTGTGGCCGCCATCGGGTGGTATTCTAATGATGGTGCAGCTTAGCATCGTCTTATAATGAAAAATATTGGAGAAACCCTGAATTTTGCTAAGGGAATCCCCTAGGGAGTTTGTCGATTATTTGTTGCGCAGCGGATCAAATAGATATTCGAGGCCGTTGACTTTAATCGTGTGGACACATTCAAGCATTTGACCAAGTTTACCCTGTGGAAAACCCTGATTGGCGAACCACACCACATACGGTTCGGGCAGATCAACAAGCCGGTAGCCTTCATATTTACCGAATGGCATACGGGTGGTGTAGAGTTCAATGAATTCTTTTGGGTCAGGCTGAATGATGGTGGGGTCAGTAGTTGTCATAGCGCTATTGAATAACGTATTAACGTACGATTTGCAATAGCAACCATCGCTTGTTTGATGGTGATGGTTGCTTGCGGCACGAAATTAAGATGAAGGGAGAGTGATTGTGACCTGTAATCCTCCGTTTTGACGATTACAGGCGTTGATCGTACCCTGATGGCGTTTGATAGAGCGCTGGCTGATCGCTAAGCCAATTCCTGTGCCGCCAGAGCGTCGGTCTCGTGCATCGGCAACGCGGTAAAATGGTTCGAAAATCTTTTCAAGTTGCTGGGCTGGAACACCACCACCTTCATCGCTGATACGAATTAATGTGCCACCGTCGTTTTGCAATTTGACCTCAACCGCTACCGTTCCACCCGCAGGGCTATAGTGAACCGCATTACGGATAATGTTTTCAATGGCACGCGCGAGCAGTTCTTCACAACCGTGAATCAATAATGATGCGGGCTGTTCAAGGGTAACTTTTGCCTGATGATGCTGGGCTTCAAAGTTTGCATCGGCGACCAACCGTGTCAGTAGCCGTGATAAATCAACTACGTTGGTTGTATCAATCGGCTGTGAATCAATCTGATTGAGACTTAACAGTTGGCCGATCATCTCATTGAGCCGTTCTGATTCGAGTTCAATACGGTTAAGTTCCGCCGTTGCCGCATCGCCTGAGCGTTGGCGCGCGAGTTCGAGGGCAATGTTAAGTCGTGCTAGGGGCGAACGTAGCTCGTGAGAGATGTCGCGCTGCAACCGTTGCTGCGAAACGATGAGATCTTCAATCTGTTCGGCCATGGTATTGAAGTCGCTACCGAGTTGATTGATCTCTGAGCTGCCATAGCTCGCGGTGTCGACACGCGATGTTAAATCTCCTGCGGCGAAGTGCTGCGTTGCCGTGCGCAATTGGCGAATCGGCGAGGTAAGGGAGCGTGCCAGTAAATAGCAAATAAGGCCGCTGATAACTATTAAACTTAACAGTCGGGGGAGAAAAAATTTGAGCTCAAGAAAAAATGGTTTTTGTGCCCTGTGACGCGAACCAAATGGTGGTAACTGAACGGCTATGGCACGGGCAGGTTTAAATTGGGGGCCAAGAGGAATTGCAATCTGTGGTTGGTGTTTCCCTCTTGAACGCACAAGATGGCCTTGTTTGATGGCCCGACGCATTATCCGTTTTACTTCGACTGGGATGGGTGTTGAGTCGTGAGTCAATACTTGCTGATTTGTGAGCAGTAAAAAGAGACGGATACCACTTTTTTTATAAAGGTCCTCAATATACTGTTCTAATTTTTTATTGCCACCGGTATTCAATGCTTGGGTGGCGTGTTCGGCATATTGATGGATGGCAGCGCCGGCGAAATCACGGAGACCGTGAGGGAGTCCCTCAGGTTTGTTGTAGTAGGTATAGATTGCGCCAATGCTGATGGAAAGAAAAATGGTAGCGATAAAAGAGAAAAATATTTTGATAAATAGACTACGCATTCTCTGGCTCCGCAACATGTGGTAAGGCATACAGGTAGCCGATGCCGCGAATGGTTTTAATCCGCTCAGAACCATCTTGAGAAAGACCGAGTTTTTTGCGTAAACTGCTGATATGAACGTCAATACTGCGATCATAGGGGGATAAGTCGCGGCCTAATACGTGTAAAACAAGATCTTCACGGCTGATCACTTGTCCTGCCTTACTGATCAGGTATTCGATGAGCGAAAATTCGACAGAGGTGAGCTTAAGCTCTGTGCCCCGTAATGTGCATTGACGCGCACCGGGAGACAAGGTGAGGTCGCCGAGGTTGATCAAGTTATTCGTTAGCTGGCTGGTGTTGGTTTCGCTACGGCGTTGGATGGCTCGAATTCGTGCGATCAGTTCACGGGGATTAAATGGTTTCGCAAGGTAGTCATCGGCACCGAGCTCAAGTCCGACAATTCGATCAATATCATCGCCTCTCGCGGTAAGCATGATGATGGGGATATCGGAGTGCTGACGGATCTGCTTGAGAACATCGAGACCATTAAGGCTTGGCAACATGACATCGAGGATGACTAGATCGAAGGGGTCCATCGATAGATCTGCCCCTTGCTGACCATCGTGCACCAATGTTAGGGCAAAGCGCTCTCCCTCGAGGTACTCACGCAGGAGTTCACACAACTCAGTATCGTCGTCAATCAACAGTAGGTGATTCATCGTTTCCCCAGTGTGGCTTAAATCGAATAGATCTTTTTTTTCATTACTCACCCAATTGTAATCGAATTTATTTAAATTTGGGTTAAGAAGTGTAAAAAGAGACCGTTGAACTTAATACTTCTTTAGAGAAAAGAGGGTGAGAGTCATGCTAGGATACCGCATTATTGGCCTAATAAGAGTATGGTAAGGCTAATCACGTTCTATAAAGGGAAATTGGTGGTGATGAAAATCGTTCAAATATTTAGGAAAGTAGGCGTTGGTTGTGTGGTATTAACACTGTTGCTGTTGAACTCCTGTCAACCTTTTGCCCCCTCTTCTCGAGTCGATCAAGTTGTGGTATTACCCGAGACGTATTCGCTCTATAGTGCTCAGCAGGATGGGAGCGAAAATTGGTGGTACGATTTTAACTGGCATGACCTTGATCAATTAATCGCAAAGGGTTTGGCGCAAAACTTAACCTTACATGAAACCTGGGCGCGACTGCAACAATCGCAAGCTCAATTCGCCAAAAGTCGAGCGGAGCAATATCCCGACTTAAGCTATAGCGGTGATGCGAGCCATAATCGTCGTGGGCAACAGATTGACAATAATACCCAGGTGGTTACTGAACAACGTTTCGGCCTGTCGTTAGCGACAAGTTATGAGGTCGATCTATGGGGGCGGGTGGCTGCTGACGTCTCTGCAGCCCGTTTGACTGCCGAGGCCAGTCGAGCCGATTGGCAGGCGGCACAAGTGACCATTGCCGCTCAAATTGCCGATACATGGATTCAGCTGATCACTCAGCAGAACCTCGTGCCGTTGGCGCATGAGCGTTGGCAGCGCTCGCAGCAACAATTGGAATTACTCCAGTTGCGCTATCGACGGGGAATGGTGACAGGAGTTGATGTCGCTGAGCAGCAGCGGCGCGTGGCGGAATTTCGTGCGGCACTGTTGCCCCTTGAAGAGCAAGAGCAACAATTACATTATGATCTCGCCCTGTTACTCGGGGAGTTGCCGTCGTGGCGCTGGCAGCCACTGGCTAACGAGTTGCCGCAGTTAAAAGAGATTACCTCTCTTGGTCTTCCGGCAGATCTTTTGGCACAACGTCCTGACGTACGCGCCGCCGGGCTGCGGTTGCAGTCTGCCGATTGGAGCGTTAGTGCCGCCCGAGCTGATCGTTTACCGGCGTTGCGTTTGAGCGCTGGTATCAGTAGTGATAGCGCCCATGTGGCAGACCTGTTTGATAGCTGGTTGGCGAATCTTGCTGCCAGTGTGACAGGGCCAATCTTTGACGGGTATCGTCGCGCTGCTGAAGTGGAACGAACTCAAGCGGTGGTGGCAGAACGATTGGCAAGTTATAAAAAAGCGGTTTTAACGGCGATGAGTGAAGTTGAAACAGCATTGATGCAAGAAAATAAACGCTCAAATGAATTGGCGGCGGTGAGCGATCAAGTAACACAACAGCAGATGGTGTGCGAGCAACAGCGACAACGCTATCTACAGGGGGATGATAGCTATTTGTCCCTTCTCGGTGCAGAGCAAACGTTAACGTTGCTCAAGCAGCAACAACTGCAACAGCAACGGGACTTATTGTTAGCGCGCACAGCATTGCATCGCGCCTTAGGTGGGCGAGTGAACGTTGCCCATCAACAGAGTGTCGCTTTTAAAGAAAATTCAGAAGGGTAAGTCTGTATGTCGAATCAAGAGCAGAACACAGAAAATAGGTCAGCGAAAAAGAACGTACCGTTACGGATATTAATTATTGTCATCATCCTCGCTGTGGGTGTTGGTGTGGCGGTATTTTTAAAGAAAACGGCTCCCCGCGCAAAGAAGGTTGCCCCGGTAAAACAAGCTCAACTGGTGAGCGTGCAACAGGTGGTGACTGAAGATGCGCGGGCACAGATTTATAGCTATGGCACAGTGGTTGCGGCGCGAACAGTGGTGTTGAAAAGCCAAGTTTCTGGACAGGTTATTGAACTCAACCCTCAGTTTGATGTTGGTGCATGTTTACCGATGGCAACTCCGGTTTTACACATTGATCCGCGTGATTATCAACTTGATATCACTCGTCAGCAAGCGGCCCTTAAAAAGGCTCAGGCGGCATTAGCATTAGAGCAGGGGCAACAAGGTGTTGCCATGCACGAATGGCAGATGTACCAGCGCAACAACGACACGGCTTCTGAATCGGCGGCGTTAGCGCTACGTGAACCCTATTTGCGCCAAGCTGAGGCTGAAGTGGCATCTGCCCAAGCGGGACTGGGCCAAGCGCAGCTGGCGTTAGAGCGTACTTCTATTACACTGCCCTTTGATGCGTTGGTGTTGACTAAAGAGGTGGATCTTGGTGCACAATTGGTTGCTCAGGGGGCTGTGGCAACGCTAGCAGCAACCGATACTTTTTGGCTTGAGGTGTCAATTCCTGTTAACCAATTGTCGTGGTTGGAGCTGCCCGGTGTCAACAGTTCTGTCGGTGCTCAGGCGCAGGTGAGCACTCCCAGTCTTAGCCATCCTCGTCTGGGCCATGTTGTTCGGCTGTTAGGCAATTTAGAAGAGGGCGGGCGGATGGCGCGTCTGTTGATCGCTATTACTGATCCTCTTGACAAGAAAAAACCACTTGGTGAGCGACAACCGTTGTTGTTGGGTGATTACGTTGATGTGGCACTGAATGGTCGCGCCCTTAATGACGTCGTCGTATTGTCGCGTAATGCGGTGCATGATGGTGATCAAGTGTGGGTGGCTCAGGCCGATAACACCTTAACCATTCGTACCGTTAAAATTCTGTGGAAAGATCGCAGCCATATTTATATTGCTAGCGATGAAGAGGGCTTGCAGGCCGGGGAGCAGGTGATTGTTTCCGATCTTTCAGCAGCCGTTGAAGGGATGGCGATTCGTCTTGATCGTCCCGTTGACTCTGCCATCGAGGCACAGTGATGAAAAACGAAGCAGAGTTAACATCACGCGGGGCCATCGCATGGATGGCTGGAAACTCCGTTGCGGCAAATTTACTGATGCTACTGCTGTTGGTGGGTGGTGTTTTTGTCGGTAGTAATTTGAAGCAGGAAGTTTTCCCTGAATTTGATCTCGATCTGGTTACGGTGACGGTTGTTTACCCTGGCGCTAGTCCTGAAGAGGTTGAGCAGGGAATTATCCTCTCTATCGAAGATGCCGTACAAGGCATTGACGGTGTTGATGAGGTGATTTCAAGCGCTAAAGAGGGGGTTGGACAGGTCACGGTTGAGCTTTTACTTGGTGCGGATCTGCAAAAATTGGCGCGTGATATCGAGAGTGAAGTGGATCGCATTACCACCTTTCCTGACGATGCCGAAGAGGCCGAAGTTACGGTACTCAGTCGCAAACGTGAGGTGGTGACGCTGGTACTTCATGGTGAACAAAGCGATACCGTACTGCGTAACCTCGCCGAAGATTTCCGCGATTCGTTATTACAAAATAAAGAGATTACTCAAGTTGAACTCACAGGAACCCGTGACTTAGAAATTGCCATTGAGGTGCCACAAGAGCAATTGCGACGTTACGGGGTGACCTTGGCAGAGGTTGCGACGCGGATGAGTCATACCGCCGTTGAGATCCCCGGTGGTGGTATCAAAACTGAATCGGGCGAAGTCTTGGTGCGTATGACTGAGCGCCGTGATACCGGTGAAGAGTTTGCTGCGATCCCGCTTATTAGTCAGAACGATGGTAGCCATGTTCTCATTGATGATATGGCGACCGTTATTGATGGCTTTGAAGATAACGACTATCGCGCTCTCTACAATCGTCAACCCAGTGTGATGCTGAGTGTTTACCGTATTGGTGATCAAACACCAACGGGCGTAGCTGCGGCGGTACGCGAGGAGATGGACCAGTGGCGCATCGAGTCGATGCCACCCGGTGTTGGTCTGACAGTGTTAAATGACCGATCTGTCATTTATACCCAACGAGCTGATTTATTGCTGCGCAATGCCTATTTAGGCTTGGCGTTGGTCTTGATTCTGTTGAGTATTTTTCTTGAAGCACGGTTGGCCTTTTGGGTGACTATGGGGATTCCGATCTCCTTTCTCGGCGCCTTCTTCCTCATCTCGTTAGCAGGGGTGAGTATCAACATGGTGTCGATGTTCGCCTTTATTGTTTCACTGGGGATCGTGGTCGATGATGCCATTGTCGTCGGGGAAAATATCTACAAGTTTCGTCAACAGGGGATGAATTTCCATCAGGCTGCGGTGCAAGGGGTGCGTGAAGTCGCGGTGCCAGTGACGTTTAGTGTTCTTACCAATATCGTCGCCTTTTTGCCGCTCTATTTTGTTCCCGGAACAATGGGCAAAATTTTCATGGTGATCCCCGTGGTGGTCATCAGTGTTTTTTCTATCTCCTTGTTTGAATCACTATTTGTTCTTCCTGCGCACCTTGCTCACCTCAAAGAGAAGAGCGAGAGAAAAGGGCCGATGGCGAGTTTGCACCGTTTTCAGCAACGCTTTAGTGCCGGTTTTAAAGGGTTGATTGAAAATTATTATGGGCCGTTTTTGAACCGAGTATTGGATACGCGTTATATCACCATAGCCATTGCTGTAGCGACATTGATGATCGCCGTTGCCTATGTGCAGAGTGGCCGGATGGGTATGACCATGTTCCCCAAAGTGGAATCTGATTTTGCCGAGGTCAATTTGACCCTACCGTACGGCTCCCCCATAGAAAAAACCGAGGAGATAAGCACCCATCTGCTCGAAGTCGCCCGTAAGGTTGCCCGCCGTCACGGTGAAGAGTTATTGGTGATCGGTGATTTTGTTGAGGTGGGGAAAGGGGGTAGCCATATCGCCAAGCTGCGTATCTATCTCACCGACCCAGAGATACGGCCGATCTCCACCGATCAATTTGTTAAAGAGTGGCGCAAGGAAACGGGTGACATCGCTGGAATCGAGTACATTCGTTTTGCCTCCGATTCAGGTGGACCCGGCTCAGGGTCAGCACTCACCATTGAACTGAGTCACCGTGATCTAAATGTGTTGGAACTCGCCAGTGGTGATCTGGCCGAAGCTTTGCGCTTTTATCCGCGCGTCAGCGATATCGATGATGGCTTTGCACCGGGAAAACAGCAGCTCGATTTTACCCTCACGGAGCGTGCGCGGAGTCTCGGTCTGTCGGCCACAGATGTCGCGCGCCAAGTTCGCCACGCCTATGACGGTATTGATGTCCTACGTCAGCAACGGGGGCGCAATGAGGTGACTGTTGTCGTCCGTTTACCTGAAGCGGAACGGATCTCTGAGTTCGATCTGGAACAGATGATTCTTCGCTCACCCGCTGGTATCGAAATACCGTTGAGCGAGTCGGTACATATTGAGCGTGGGCGTGCTTATATCTCAATCGATCGTCGTAATGGTCGCCGAGTAGTTACCCTTTCTGCCGATGTCAATCCAAGATCTCAGGCGGGGCAAGTGATCAGCTCTCTCGAAGAGGAGGTGCTGCCACAATTGAAGGAGCGCTACAATGGTTTAAGTGTTAGCTATGAGGGCCGTCAGGCAGATCTCGCCGAGAGTATGAAGGGTTTGTTTATGGGCCTTTTGCTGGCGATGATGATCATCTATCTGTTGTTAGCCATCCCGTTTCGTAGCTACAGTCAACCCGCGATCATTATGGTCAGTATCCCCTTTGGTATGATTGGTGCCATTATCGGTCATGTGTTGATGGGCTACAGTCTGAGTATTATGAGTCTCTTTGGTGTGGTCGCCCTTTCGGGAGTCGTTGTCAATGACTCGTTAGTGATGATCGATTTTGCCAATCGCCGTCGCCGTGAAGGGATGACGCCGCACGATGCGATTTTGGCGGCAGGGATTCAACGCTTTCGGCCGATTCTGCTGACCACCCTCACCACCTTTTGTGGCTTAGGGCCGATGATTTTTGAAACATCGCGTCAAGCACGGTTTTTGATCCCCATGGCGATCTCTCTCGGTTTTGGTATTTTATTTGCCACCGTGATTGCTTTAATTCTTGTGCCGGTATTGTATCTGGTTGTCGAGGATTTACGTGGTCAGCGGCGGCCCGGAGAGCTACCACATTATTAAACAACTTGTTTTAAACCATCACAGCCCTTAACATCGAAATGTTAAGGGCTGTTTTGTTTTTAGTATGATAAATAAAACGCTAACGCAATGGTTGTCTGTTCCTGACATGGCTTAGTCAGAGTTGCGGCCATGAAATCATTTTTTTACTATTATATGGTGCATGGCATTAGCGTGCTGTTGTTTGCACCGCCGAAAGGTGGCCAATCCATTTTTCACCTCTATTCGTTGCGTTTACTTTTTTATGGTGTTGGGCTGTTGCTCTGTTGTCAGGCTTGCTATCACCCTGTCGCGCTAAGAGCCCCTAGCGATGAACCCTCGCTCGAATTGCACCAATATGAGCTGGTCTGTTCACCGATTGTTCTCGGCGAACAGGTGCGTAATGCCTCGGGTATCACCTATAATCGCGACAACGATCACCTTTATGTGGTGTTGAATGGACCGACAATCATTTTAGAACTCACTCAGCAGGGGGAACTCGTTCGAAAAATCAATCTCATCGGCTTTGAAGATACTGAGGGGATTGTCTGGCTGGAAGAAAATCGTTTTGCGGTGATTGAAGAACGACGGCGGCGGTTGGTGCTATTAACCCTGCCAATACAGGCCAACAGTATCAACTATGAAACGTGTCAGCACTACCTCGTTGATGATAAGCCGGCGCGCAATAAGGGGCTAGAAGGGTTAACGTGGGATGCGACCCAGCAACGGTTTATTGTTGCCAAAGAGAGAAAGCCGCGCAGGTTGTATCAACTTCCCGCACCATACATTTTAGAACCGGTTGCACAAGTTGTCATTCCATGGGATGTACAGCGGGACTCATTAGGCCTGGATGATATCTCAGGTCTTTACCACTGCTCTATCACCGATCATTTACTCCTTTTGAGTGATGAATCAAAGTCTGTGGTCGAAGTGGATTCTTGCGGTCGCGAAGTGTCGCGCATGGATCTTAAGGAGGGCAAGAGTGGACTAGATCACGATGTTTTTCAACCTGAAGGGATTACTGGAGATGGTTGTGGTAATCTCTATGTATGCAGTGAGCCAAACCTCCTTTATCTCTTTTCCAAAAAGAAAGATCGACTTCACCACTAGGGTCAACCTGTTTGCATTTGTGTTTGTCATTACTTCTTAACGCCCATTGATTTCTATGAATCGGTGGGCGTTTTTATTTACAAAACTTTACTTTTATTTCACAGCTCTTAACCCCATTTCAGTGATTCATTTGCTAAGTTGTAAACGACAAAAGAATTTATTAGCCCTTTAAACAGGAGAATCACTATGAAAACTAAAAAGATGAATTATGTACTCGTCCCCCTCTCACTTATCGTGTTGTTAACCCTTGGGTTAGTTAGTGTGCAAGCAACCGAATGTCCATTAGGGTCAGATCGTGAAATGGGGAGCATGGGTGGTATGGCTGGAGCGGGAAGTGGAGGGCGTGATTTAGGTGGTCGTGGAATGCGAGGTGGTACTGAGCATATTAAAATGCTCGTCGTTGCACTGGATTTTACCGATGAGCAACTGGCACAGGTAAAAGATATTGTTGCTGCCAAGCGCAAAGAGAAGAAGTCCCTGCGTCAAGAAATGCGTGTTGCACAGCAACAACTACGCAGCATGATGGAGAGTGATCGTTTTGACGAGTCAGCCTTTCGTGCTCAAGCTGAAAAAGCTGCTGCAATGCGTATTGATTCAATGGTGCTGCGTGCCAAGACACGTCAGGCGATCTTTGCTGTTATGACTTCTGAACAGCGGGAGAAAGCGAAAAAATTAAAGCAGGTTATGTCATTTTCTCAGCGTTGTGAAAATGGGGGCAAGGGGAGAAAAAGATAAAAGCATTATTGTGATTGAATGATGCTGTTATCGTTGAAGGTTTGAGGTCGACCACTTTTTTGTGGTCGACTTTTAAGTATTCACGGAAAATTAGCGCAATATAGGCTGAAAAACAATTTATATCGTATTTTTATCTAGTTATGGCCAATTGTTCACTGTTTTTCTGTGTTCATTTTGCGCGAACATGGCTTTTGTGGCTGTTTTTAAACTGAAATGACACTTGATTCGCTTTATTTTACGAAGTAATACTGTAACTGTGTTGAGAAGAAAATTTGCAATGTAGTGATTGGCGTTATGAGAATATCGTATTTGCTCGGCAATTATTTCTGTTATTAGGGTGCCGGAACGGCGGAAGTTTTAATCAATATGGTCTAGCCAAATCAGCCATGGCTTTACGGTCACGGATGATAGATTTGTCGTTGCAGATTATCTGTCGTCAGTGAGCCTATACTGTGCGTAAGATTAAGTTAAGATTGCTACAGATAAGGGTACTGGTTCAGGAACTAATATCGTAAAACACCCTTTACATCGCCAAGACCAATGACGTTTTTGATGATGCCACGGACGAGGCGGTTGTTTTTGTCAAAACAGACATACAGCTCCGACCCTTCAGTTTTGAACACCGATGGGTCAACTAAAATTTTACAAAGCGTTCCCTCGGTAGCAAAGAACTTTTTATCCCTCTCAGAGAGTTCGATAGCTGGTTGAACCACGATCTCTTGCATCTTTTTACGGTGAAAGGTTGGCATATGGATCGACTGTTGATCCAATGCGCCGAACGCCTCTAGTCGCAGGTTGTAAAACGCACTGAGAATATCATAGATCGGCCCATCCGTTTCGAGGGGCAACTCCTGATTGCTGGTTATCCGATTATTCTTTACCCTTTTATAAATAATCTGTCCGATCTCATAATCAAAGTCGTAACTTTTACGCTTCTCTTGGAGTGATCTCCCCTTGCCTTTAAAGGTGTGAGAGCTGTGCCTTAGCGGACGTAAAAGTCCATTTGGGCC
>Ga0193956_1000800_pt1 | contig 13477 bp, 13 predicted proteins | sample BB_7_MG_FD_140358 | JGI IMG/M metagenome (GOLD analysis project Ga0193956, IMG submission 140358) | Microbial mat bacterial communities from the Broadkill River, Lewes, Delaware, United States - BB_7_MG | ecosystem: Environmental > Aquatic > Freshwater > River > Microbial mats | place: USA...
ATAATTGTGTCAATAAATACAGAGAATGATTGAACAATACCTTGTTGAACTGGGTGTCCTACATATGCAACTGCAGCTACATTTGGAGCTGAACCAAGTCCTGCTTCATTTGAGAACATACCTCTTTTTGCACCTTGTAAAATAACAGCACCAATTCCACCACCAATAGCAGAACTTGGATTAAATGCTTCATGAACAATCATACTAATTAAAGCTGGAATTTCATTTATATTTAAAACAATAACTACAAGTGCAATTAATAAATAACTTAATGCCATAATAGGAACAATAACCTCAGACATTCTAGCAATTCTTTTTACTCCTCCAAAAATTGTAACACCAAATACAGCTGTTAAAACTAATCCACTAATCCAAGTTGGTAGATTAAATGAAGCTTCAAACGAAGTTGAAATAATAAATGATTGAGTTGCATTAAAAGCAAATCCAAAAGTAATAATAAGTAAAACAGAAATTATAACACCAAGCCATCTTTGTTTTAAAGCTTTAGTTGCATAATAAGCAGGTCCACCTCTATAAACACAAGAGTCAATTCCATCTTTTTCTTTATATAATTGTGCTAAAGAACACTCAAAGAAACTTGTAGCCATACCAACAAGAGCAATAACCCACATCCAGAATACTGCACCAGCACCACCAAGTGTAATCGCAACAGCAACTCCGGCGATATTACCACCACCAACTCTACCTGCAACACTTAGCATTAAAGCTTGAAATGAACTAATATGCCCATCTTTATCGTGAACTGTATCTCTTAAGATATTGAACATCTTAAAAAAATATCTAAACTGTACAAATCTAGAACTAATTGTGAAAAAAATTCCTAAAGCTGGTAGTAAATATATTAAAATATTTCCCCAGATAAGATCGTTTAGAAACGAATTTATTTCTGCAAACATTTTATCTCCTTTTTTATGTATGAAAAACTTTAACATCTCAAAGAGTTTTAAAAGTGGGTTTTTTCGTTAATTTATGGTTAATATGATAATATTTCTTAAATTTAATAATTAAGAAATATTTATGATACATATATTTTCAGCACTAATACCTGTTTTTTCACTTATATTAATCGGATACTTTTTCAAAAAAATAAGTTTCCCTTCTCACGAATTTTGGCCTATGGCTGATAAATTAACATATTTTGTGCTTATGCCTTCACTTTTGATTTATAAATTATCAACTGCTACATTTGATTCAAATAGTATAACATTTGTACTATCATCAATCTTAGCAATATTCTTTACTATGGTAGTACTAATAATCTTTAATAAAATCTCTCCTACAAAAAATGAGTCTTTTACATCAATAGTTCAAGGTGGGATAAGATTTAACACTTACGTATTTTTAGCTATTAGTGGTTCTATCTTTGGAGATAAAGGTTTGATTTTATCAGCAATTATTTTAACTTTTGCAATTCCATTTATCAATGTTTTATGCGTAACAGTTTTTGCTTTATATAAAGATTCAGATAAATTAGATTTCAACTATTTAATAAAATCTATTATTACAAATCCATTAATAATTGCTTGTTTTATAGGTGGAAGTATAAATTTTATAGGAATAGAACTTCATATATCTATATCTAAACTTCTTCAAATTTTAAGTGGGGCAGCACTTCCTTTAGGACTTTTATCTGTTGGATATGCTTTAGTTTTAAAAGAGATTAAAAGTGCAAAAAAAGATTTGATTATCACTTGTATTGGGAAGTTTATCATTTTACCTATTTTGATTTTTATTTTTGCAAAGTTTTTTGGACTAAATGATTTGATGGTTTCAATTTTAGTTTTATTTGCGGTACTTCCAACTGCTCCTAGTTCATTTATACTTGCAAGACAACTTGGTGGAGATATTGGATTAATGACAAGTATTATAACAGTGCAAACACTTTTATCTGCACTGTTTATAATACTATTTTTGAATTTTTTTATTAACTAAAAAACTTAGTTAATATATATCCACCAAAAAATAGCCAGACAAATAAAACAGTAGATAAATAGATTGGTTTCATTCCTACTTCTTTAAATTTTTTATAATTTGTCTGCATTCCTAATGCACTCATAGCCATTGTTAAAGCAAAGGTATCTAGTTTATTTATGATTTCTATTAGACTTTGAGTTAATAAATCAAAAGAATTAAAACCCACAACAAAAATAAATAAAACTGCAAACCAAGGTATAGTTATTTTACTTTTTGTTTCACTTTTTTGAAAACCACTTTTAACTAACCAAAAAGATAAAACTAGTAAAAATGGAGCTAAAATCATAACTCTTATCATCTTAATTATAATTGCATTTTGAGAAACGACATCACCTAAAGGAGCAGAACCCCCTACTACATGAGCTACTTCATGAAGTGTTGCTCCAATATATAAGCCCATCGAAGATTGATCAAAATTTATAAAACCTATTTTGTATAAAAAAGGATATAAAAACATAGATACTGTTCCAAATAAAACTACCATAGAAACAGCAATAGAGCTTTTGTAGGCTTGTGATTTTAAAACTGACTCAGTTGCTAATACAGCTGCGGCTCCACAAATAGCACTTCCAGCACTTGTTAAAATTGTAATTTCCCTATCCATTTTAAAAAACTTCACACCAACTATATAACCTAAAATAAAAGTACTAATAACAATACTAAGAGCTAATAAAACACCACCTATTCCAACTTCTTCAATATTTTGAAAAGTTAATCTAAAGCCATATAACACTATCCCAACTCTTAATATTGTTTTAGATGAGAAAGCAACTCCCAATTCAAATTGTGATGATAATTTTTTACTTACAATAGTTGCATAGACCATCCCTAAAATAATTGCAATTATTAAAGAACTTATTCCTAAATCTTTAAACCAAGAAATTTCAGAAATAAATGTTGAAATAAACGCAAAAATCATTACCAATAAAATCCCTTTAATTTTACTATTCATATTAGCTCCTTAAATATAAAACCGATTATATCTGTCAAGATTTTATTTGTAAAATATATTAATTTTAATATAATGATTAATATTTTTAATAAGGAAAAATATGACATTAAAAGAGTTAAGCTTTTTTTACAAATTAAGTGAAAATCCACAAGTAACTCAAGTTGCTCATGAACTTAAAATAAGTCAATCAGCAATTTCTTTAGCTATCAAATCTTTAGAAAATGATTTAGGGGAACAACTATTTGATAGAGTTGGCAAAAAATTGATTTTAAATGAAAGAGGTAGAAGTTTTTACAAAGAAACCCATCTACATTATCAAAAATTAATTGATGCTCAAAATATATTTAAAAAAGATAAAATCGCAGGAGAGATAAAAGTAGCTGCTAGTAAAACTGTATCAAACTACTTATTATCTGATATTTATTATGATTTTTTATCAACATATCAAAATGTAAAACTAAATATAAAAACAATAAATTCTACAGATATTATTCAACAAGTTTTAAATTCACAACTTGATTTAGGAATTATTGAAATAGACTCTATTCACTCAAATATCATAAGAGAAAAACTTACAGATGATGAACTTATCATTGTAACAAGTGATAATAAATATAAAAAAGAGTCTTTTATAGATGAAATAAAAAAAAGATGGATTTTAAGGGAAATTGGCTCAGGAACAAGAGAAATATTTACAAATCAATTGGGTGAAAATTCAAAATATTTAGATGTTTTTATGGAGTTAAATGACTTTGAAGAGATAAAAAAAATTCTAATAAAAAATAAAGAATGCGTAAGTGCTATATCAAAAGTTGCAGTAAAAGAAGAGTTAGAGAACAATCAATTATTTGAGATTAAGTTAAAAAACTTTGAATTTAAAAGAGACTTTTATATCATATATAATAAAGACAAATCAAAAAATTTACTTTTTCAAACTTTTGTAAACTTTATAAAAAAGCAGTTTATCAACTAGTATTATTACAATGTAATAATACTAGTTTAGAGTTTTTTATTAGCCTAATTCATGAGCTAAATCTGATTCTGCTTTTTCTAACATTGCGAACTCTTCTTCAGCTGTTTTTGCAACTAAATGGTTTTTACTATATAAGAAAAAGTATAATGCACCAACAATATATAAAATAATTGTATAGTTAAATGCTCTAGGATCAAAAGCATAAACACCTGTTAATGCAACTAATGATAAAACAAATGCAATACCTGAAGTTACAATTCCACCAGGAGTTTTATAAGGTCTTGGCATTTCTGGGTTTTTAACTCTTAGTAAAATATGACTTAAAGACATTAAAGCATATGAGATAGTTGCACCCACAACTGCCATTGCTAACATTAAGTCACCCTCACCACTTAAAGAAGCTAAGAAACCTAAAATTCCTGGAATAATTAAAGCCCAAGTTGGTGTTTTTCTTTTACTAGTCAATGATAAAAACTGTGGTAAATACCCAGCACGTGAAAGTGCAAAAATTAATCTACTATATCCATAGATAATAGAGAAAAATGATGCAATTAATCCAGCCAATCCTAAAACATTAACTGTAGTTGCTAAAGTTGTATTTCCAGTTGCATTTAAAGCATCTACTAAAGGAACTGCACTTTTACCAATAGCTTCAGCCCCAGTTGCACTTGGAACTAAAAACAATACTAACGCAGCAGTAAATAATAAGAATACCATCGCAGCAATAATACCTTTTGGTACATCTTTTGCAGGATTTTTTGCCTCTTCAGCAGCTAATGGTACACCTTCAACAGCCAAGAACAACCACATAGCAAAAGGTAAAGCAGCCCAAACACCATACCATCCAAATGGTAAAAACTCAGTTGCTCCACTAGCTTCAGCAGATGCAGCAATATCAAATAGCTTTGTTGTATCAAAATCACCTAACAATGCAACGGCAGTTGCTATAATTGCAAATACAGCTAAACCACTAATTACCATCATCGTTTTAAGTGCTTCTCCTGCTCCAATTAAATGAATTGCAATAAACACAGCATAAAAAAGTGCATAAACAATAGGTCCATTAAATCCAGTTAAAGCCTCAACTGCAGAACCAATAAATATAACAATAGCTGCAGGTGCTAATGCATACTCAATTAATATTGCAAGTCCCGTTAAGAAACCACCAGATGGTCCCATAACTTGTCGTGCAAAACTATATCCTCCACCAGCAGCAGGTATTGATGCTGACATTTCTGCAAGTGATAATACTAAACAAAAATACATTAAAGCCATTAAACCAGCAGCAACTGCAAAACCACCCCACCCAGCTTCTGCAATACCAAAGTTCCATCCAGCAAAATCACCAGAGATTACATAAGATACTCCAAGGCCAGCTAGTAAAATCCAACCAGCTGTTCCTCTTTTTAGTTGCCGTTTAGCAAGATACTCTTCATTTATATTTTTCATTTTATTTTCCTTTACTTAATTAAAAAATTTTTTTCATTTGTATTGTTTTCTATAATGTTATTTGTTGTTCTATCTTTTAGATTTACACCTGAAAGTTCTAATCTTCTAGATTCTTTTAATAAATACATAGTTTTTTTTACAGCCTCCTCATAAGATAATCCTTCATTTCGTATGTTTGAAATACAGTTTCTACTTGCATCAGTCAAACCACTTTTTGGATTATAAGTTAAATATAAACCCATACTATCAGGGGAACTAAGTCCTGGTCTTTCACCTATTAGTACAATTGTGATTTTTGAATTTAGTATTTCCCCTACTTCATCACCAATAGCAACTCTTCCTTGCTGAACAATTGTAAAAGGTGAAAGTTTCCATTCTTGTGTGTCATTTGATAAAGATTCAACTAGTTTTTCAATAAATATAGTTGCATTTTCTCTAATAGCAAGTGAAGATAAGCCATCAACAATTACTATTGATAAATCATATTTTTCATCTTTTAAAGTATTTACTTTTTTTAATATCTCAATAGATTTATGGTCTAGTTTTCTTCCAAAATCTGGTCTTTGTAAATATATAGTTCTATTTATAGCTTGTGAGTGAAGCAAAACTGGTGTAAAAATTTCTTGGCTTAAATTTATTTTTGATAGATTTTCCACTACATACTCAACATCTAAGGGTAAATGAACTGCATCTTGTGCTTGTGCGTGAGCTAGTTGAAATTCAAGTGAGTGGGAAGTTGGAATACTAACACCACTTCTTCCTAAACCAATTCTCGCATCTGTATATTCTCTAAGCTCTGCCCAAGGATTTTGAACAATATTTTCTAAATTATTCATTATTTGCTCCCTATTGCATTTGACAAAGATTTTAAAAATGTCTTTGGCATTTTGTCATTTAAAACAAAATTATCCATATTTTTAAATATCTCCATTTTCTCTAGCCATTCTGAAAATTCAGGAGCTGGTTTTAAACCCAAAACTCTTCTTGCGTAAAGTGCATCATGAAATGAAGTAGTTTGATAATTAAGCATAATATCGTCACTTCCAGGAATTCCCATAATGAAATTACATCCAGCAACGCCAAGAAGTGTAAGAAGATTGTCCATATCATTTTGGTCTGCATCTGCATGATTCGTATAGCAAATATCACATCCCATAGGAAGACCTAAAAGCTTTCCACAAAAGTGGTCTTCAAGCCCTGCTCTAGTGATTTCTTTTCCATCAAATAAATACTCAGGTCCTATAAATCCAACAACAGTATTTACTAAAAGAGGCTCAAATTTTCTAGCAACGGCATAGGCTCTTACTTCACAAGTTTGTTGGTCTAGTCCAAAGTTTGCATTTGCAGATAGTGAACTTCCTTGGCCTGTTTCAAAATACATTACATTGTTTCCAACTGTTCCTCTATTTAAGGAAAGAGCAGCTTCCCTTGCTTCTTTTAAGATATTTAGATTTACACCAAAACTTGAATTTGTAGCTTCTGTTCCACCAATTGATTGAAATACTAAATCAACTGGTGCTTTTTTTTCAATTGCTTCAATTGTGTTTGTAACATGTGTTAAAACACAAGATTGAGTTGGAATTTCATATTTTTGAATAACATCATCCATTAGTTTTAAAAGCTTAATTGTTTGCTCAACATTATCAGTTGCAGGGTTTATACCAATAACAGCATCACCATTTCCATAAAGTAAACCATCTAAAATACTTGCTGCTATTCCCATAACATCATCAGTAGGATGATTTGGTTGAAGTCTTGTTGATAATTGATTTGGTAAACCAATTGTATTTCTAAAAGAAGTAACAACTGGACATTTTTTTGAGACTAAGATTAAATCTTGATTTCTCATAATTTTACTAACTGCTGCTGCCATTTCAGGAGTTATTCCTGTTCTTACCTCTTTAATCAAATCTTCTGTTGTAGAATCACTTAGTAACCAATTTCTAAAATCTCCTACAGTTAAATGTGATATTAATTTAAAAGCTTCATTATGATGTTCATCCATAATAAGTCTTGTAATTTCATCATCTTCATAAGGTATTAAAGCTTCACTTAGAAAAGTTTTTAGGGGAAGTTCAGCTAGTTTCATTTGAGCTACTACTCTTTCTTGAGAAGAAAGAGCAGAAACTCCAGCAAGTAAATCTCCAGATCTTTTTGGAGATGCTTTTGCCATCAAATCTGCTAAATTTTTAAAAGTATAAGTTCTATTTCCTAAAATATATTTATAATTACTCATATTATTATTCACTTTATAACTTTGATTTTTTTATTCTTTCTATAAAAGAATTCACTACATGGTTATATTTGAACAAATGTAGTTTATCTAGAAAAAATTTTACAATAGATACTTTATTTATAATTAATTAGATCTGTATACTTATTGTAATATTCTTTATTCAATTTTTACTTCATTAATATTTAATTATTTATTATATTTTATTAAGCAAAATTTATCAATAATTACCTATTAATAGGGATAAAATGATTAATTATTTTTCCTAAAAATATTATTATATTACTAATGAGAATATTAAAAATTTTGTTTATTTTTTTATAGTTTATTCAAAATGTCGTTTTTTTATTATGCTTTGCTTTAAGTGAAGGGAATAGAAGATTAAAAAACTAATGTACAGATATAAATAAAGTTGAAATATAAGCTTAATATTTTAATTGTCTAAGATTACATAAGCCTTGATATTGAGGAAATTCACTATTTATATTTAAAAAAGTTTCTGGAGTTGCATCTGTTAGACTTTTAAATTCTCTAATAAAATGAGAGTGATTAGAAAAATTTTGCTCTTTTGCTAATTCTTTAAATTCTAGATTATATTCTCTGAACTTTATATAATTTAAAATAGAATAAAATCTACCTATTCTACTTAAAGCCTTTGGAGTTAATCCAGTAGTTTTTTTTAAATTTCGTTCAAGCTGTCTTACTGAAAGATTCTGCGACTTGAAAAAAGTATCTAAGTCACCATCTTTATAAAGTTTATTTATATTGCATATACTTTCATTTTTATTGAAATCCAATTTATAAAATAACTCTAGTAAAAAATTGTTTAACTCATTATAAACTTTAATTTTATCGTGTTTAAATTTATATATTCTTTCTAAAAATAAAGAATCAAAATTTATTGATAAATCCTCTAAAGTATACATAGTATCTTTTAATTCATCTACGGGAATGTTAAAAAGCCTATAAAACACACTTGGATTTAGCTGTATATCAATAAAATATGCATCATCACTTACATAGCTCATATATGATTTCATTACAGGAGGATGAACATAAATTCCTCTGCTCATTTTTCCATTTTTATAAGTAGTAAAATCTATTTTTCCATCTAATACTATAAAAACCGTTGCACAGCCATCCGGAATAATTTTTTGACAACCAATAAGATTACCATTTCCATTTCCTTCAAAAAACCAAAAAACTTTTATCCAGTTTTTTAGTTTTTCATGGGGAATTAGCATTGAAGATTTAAACATTTAAGTACCTTGAATTACTATAATTTATCTAATTATACTATATATTATAGTTCATAAGGAATTTTTTTTGTGCAGTTTTAGGCACTATTTATTAATTAAATTTAATTCTAAAAGGTATCATTGAAGATTTTTCAAAGCCAGCTTTTTTGTAAAAGTTTTGGGCTTTAAAATTATCTTCATCTGTTAGTAGTGTTATTCTTTTACATCCTTTTTCTTCTGCATAAGTTTTTGTGTACTCTAAAAGTTTTAACCCGATATTTTGGTTTTGAAACTCTTTTTTTACTATCATATCTTCAAGTATTGCTACTTTTTCTCCAAGAGCTGTAGAAATAGTATAAAGAATATTTACCATTGCAACTACTTTTTCATCAATAGTTACCACTAAAATATTCCCAATATTTTCATCTTCAAAAATTTTATTTAAAGCTATTTCTTGAAGATTTCCATTTGGTATAAACTCTATTTCTTGTGAAAAAAGTTCATCTAATAGTTCACATAAACTTTTTATATCATCTGTTGTAGCAACTCTTATTTTCAACTCTCTTCTCTCTTTTTTAAAACAGTTTCATATCCCATTTCAGGATTTAGTGGAACTAAAAATGATAGTACTAAAGAGATACTTGCAATAAGTGCTCCAATAATAAATACAAGTGAATTAGAATACAACCAAACCATACCTAAAACTGCAGGTAAAAACACAGCTGCTATATGATTTATAGTAAAACTAACAGCACTCGCACTTGATATATCACTTGGATTTGCAATCTTTTGAAAATATGTTTTAAGAGCAATAGCCATAGAAAATAGTAAATGATCTATGATATATAAGAAAAATGCCACATAAATACTTTCTACAAAGGCATAAGATACAAACACCAATATCAATCCTAAATACTCAATTTTTAGAGTAATACTCTCTCCAAAACGAACTATAAATTTTCCAATTTTAGGTGCTAGATACATATTTAAAATTGAATTTGCGAAAAGTAAAATTATCATATTATGAATATCCACTCCAAACTTCTCAACAAGTAAAAATCCTGCAAAAACAACAAATATTTGTCTTCTTGCTCCTGCTAAAAATGTCAATACATAAAATAGCCAATACTCTTTTTTTAGTCTTATTTTTCTCTCTTGAATAACTGCTTCTTTAAAATGAGTAAATAAATACCAAGCAAGCAATCCTAATACAAATGAAAATCCACCAAAAATAAGATATACATATTTATACTCAAGAGCTAAATAATTCATCAAAATATAAATCATAACAAAGACAAATAAACCACTAAAAGATTTAACAGCAGAAAGTTTTCCTAGAACTATTGGTGCTCTCTCTTTTGAAATCCATTGTAAAGATAATGATTGATTTAAAGTTTCTAAATAATGAAACCCAATAGACATAATAACAGTTGTAATATATAATCCAACAGGTGTTGGGAAAAACCCAGTTAGTGCTGTACCTAAACCTAACATCATAATTGATAGATAAACCAATCTTTGTTGAGCTATGAAAGCTAAAACTAGTAAAACTGTAAAAGCCAAAAGTCCTGGAATTTCCCTAAAACTTTGCAAAAGTCCAATTTGACTACCATCAAAAGAAGCTACTTCAACTGTAAAGTTATTTAATAAACTCATCCAAGCTGAAAAAGATACAACCATAGAAATAGTCATCACATAAAGTAATGCTTCTTTTGAAGTTGTTATTTTTCTAAGAAAATCTTTTTTCAAAGAAATACGCCAATGATGATTTTAATTGCAAGAGCAGAAAGTAAAACTTTTAAAATCATAGTAAATTTTTTTCCATCAATTTTATCTCTTAGTTTTGTTCCTGCAAAACTTCCAGTAACAGCTCCAATAATCATAGCAATAATAATTCCAATATAATCAAAAAATACAAAACCAAAATACATAAATACAAATACTTTTAAAACATGAGTAATACTCATAAGTGCAGCACCAGTTGCTACAACTTTATCTTTATCTCCGTAATCTTTTAATAGTAAAGTCATAGTAAGAGGTCCTGTTGCACCTACAACAATTGATAATCCCGTTTGGAAAAAACCTATTACATAATAGTTTTCAAATTTTTTAATTTTGTCATTAAATTTTTGTGACCAAAGTGATAATAAAATATATGCTCCTATAAAAAATGGTACATACTCAAGTGAAATAAGATTTATAATAGCTGCAAATATGGCAATACCAACTAATGAACCTATCAAAAATTTTGGGATAACTTTATATTGAACATCTTTGTATCCAAAAACAGCACGACTAAAATTACTTGACATTTGTGTCAAACCATGTACCGGAATAAGTGCATTTAATGGTAAAAAAGAAGGTAAGATTGCAATCAACATCATACCCCCACCAATCCCAACAATACCTGCAACAGTTGATGTAAGAAATGTAACAATTCCTAAAAACAATTCTGTCATAATAATAACTCTCTTTAATAAATAATTAACGTAAAATACCCAATAAAGGCTTTATTATCAAAAAAGGGTTATAATCAATTTTTTAATAAAAGGAGAAATTATGAAAATATTACTAATAGTTACTATATTTTTAACAAATATTTTATTTGCAAATTACGCTTATACGGGACAAAACTCTGGACAAATAGACATGCATGGAGGGAAAAGTGAATTGCTAATTAACAAGAAAAATTCATTATCAAATAAAAAATTCAACGATATTGGAAGTATTGGAATTAATAAACCAAAAGCTCCAATAGCTCCAGAAAAATTAATCAAAGAAGAGATAAAAAAAGAAGAAACAAAGGAAACTACTAAATAATGGCAATTTATAAATTTATATCATGGAATGTAAACGGAATTCGAGCAGTTGATAAAAAAGAGGCTTTAAAATGGGTAGATGAACACGATATTCATCTTCTTGGAGTTCAAGAAACAAAATCTATGAAAGAGCAAATCCCAAAAACAATTTTTGAAAAAGAGTTCAAAAATATGACAGCAAGTGCTTCTGCAATAAAAGGAAGAAGTGGAACTGCGCTTTTTACTGATATTGACATTACTTTTGAGTGCAACTGCCCTACTGTTGATGTACTTGATGAAGGAAGAATAAACGAAGTTCACTTTACACTTGGAAATAAAGATATTGCATTTTTTAATGTATATTTTCCAAATGGTCAATCAAAAGAAGAAAGACTTATATATAAAATGGAATTTTATGATAGATTTTTAGAGCATTGTGAAAACTTGAAAAAACAAGGAAAATCAATCATCGTTTGTGGAGATGTAAACACAGCACACAAAGAGATAGATTTAGCAAGACCAAAAGCAAATGAAGGAACATCAGGTTTCTTACCTATGGAGAGAGAATGGATAGACAAATTCTTATCTCACGGTTACATAGATACGCTAAGACATGTCATAGGTGATGAGCCAGACAACTATAGCTGGTGGAGTTACAGAGCAAATGCAAGAGCAAATAACGTTGGCTGGAGAATTGATTACTTTTATGTGAGTGAGGACTTAAAAGAGCATATTTCAAATGCTTACATTATGAGTGATATCATGGGAAGCGACCACTGCCCTATTGCTTTGGAGATAGAGATATAAGATTTTTTCTTATATCTTTTCTTATTAACTAACAAATTCTCTACACAAACTACCTACAAAAACAAGCTAAAATAGATATTAAAATATTTTAAATATTAATAAGGCTATTAATGAAAAAAATCATACTAATTATATTTGCACTGAATCTAATATTTGCTAATGCAAAGGCTGCTAATATTTTATTTTTAGGAGATTCTTTAACTGAAGGTTTGGGAGTTAGCAAAGAAGAAGCTTTCCCAAAACTTGTTGAGAATATGATTCAAACTAAACTTAAAAAAGATATTACTATTATCAATGGAGGGGTTAGTGGATCAACTACAAGTGATGCACTCTCTCGACTTAAATGGTATTTAAAAAAGAACCCATATATCGTTTTTATAGCTCTTGGAGCCAACGATGGATTAAGAGGTTTAGACCTTAACAAAAGCAAAGAAAACTTAGAAGAGATTATACAATATGCACAAAAATCCAATGCAAAAGTTTTATTAGCAGGAATGTTAATACCACCTAACTATGGGGAAGATTACTCAAAACGTTTTAAAGAAATGTATGAAGATATAAAAAATAAATATAATTTAAAAAGTATGCCTTTTTTATTAGATGAAGTAGCAGGTAAAAAAGAGTTAAATCAAAGAGATGGAATTCACCCAAATGTTGAAGGCCATAAAATAATCGCAAAAAATGTATTTACATTTATAAAGGAAGAGCTGTAATGTTAGAGTTAAAATCACTTAAAAAAGCTTATATTCAAGGCTCACAAAGTATTGAAATATTTGAAAATCTAAATTTTCGTGTAGAAAGTGGACAAAGAGTAGCTATTATGGGAAAATCTGGAAGTGGTAAATCAACACTACTTTCACTTATCTCTGGAATTATAAAACCAGACAAGGGAGATATTTCTTTAGATAATGTTTTTTATAAAGATTTAAAAGAGAGTGAATTAAATGATTTTAGAGCTACAAATATAGGTTTTGTTTTTCAAAATTTTCATTTGGTTTCTTATTTAAATGCTTTAGAAAATGTAATGCTTCC
>Ga0193956_1000808_pt1 | contig 13403 bp, 14 predicted proteins | sample BB_7_MG_FD_140358 | JGI IMG/M metagenome (GOLD analysis project Ga0193956, IMG submission 140358) | Microbial mat bacterial communities from the Broadkill River, Lewes, Delaware, United States - BB_7_MG | ecosystem: Environmental > Aquatic > Freshwater > River > Microbial mats | place: USA...
AAATGGACTTCGTCTACTAAACTTTGAGATATTTCGTTCTTACTATACTCTTATATACAGAAAAGCTATATTAAACTTTGAGAAAGAGCTATTAGAGAAAGCTCAAGAGAGACAAAGTTTTGTGGAGAATAGAGTTAAAGTTGGTTCTCTTCCAGAGTTATCAAATATTGAAGTTGAACAGCAGATTATCGGTAGAGAACAGAGACTATTTGTTGCCACAACAGATTATGAGAATAGTTTTACAGATTTTCTTAGATACCTTAATATCTCAAAAAATGAGTTTAATAGCAGATATAGATTAACAGATATTTTAGATGTCTCTATTGAAGATTTTAAGTTTAAAGATGCTTTAGAAACAGCAAAAGAGAATCGTCCTGACTTGAAGATGTTGGAATTTGATAAAGATAAGCTTCTAATAGATAGAAAAACTGCTGATCTACTTAAATATCCAAAACTGAATCTATCACTTTATGGTGTACACGATTTAAAGTATGGTAACGGCTTTAAAGTCTCAATAGGTATGGATTTTCCAGTTGAGAGAAGCAGGTATGAGTCAAAGATTGGTCAATTTAGGGAAAATTTAGAGAATATTGATCAGACTAAAAGAAAGAAGCTTATTGAGATTGAAGCATCTATTAGAAATATAATAGAGTCCCTAAAAATATTAAAATTAAATATTGAGAATGCCGATAGAGAGATTAAGCTTGTTAAAAGACTCGAAGATGCTGAAAATAGAAAATATAGAGTTGGAAGTAGTAACCTGTTTCTACTTAATCAGAGAGAGATATATAGTTTAAATACTCAAAAGAAGATTCTTCAGTATAAATTAAACTATATACTCTTAAAAGAGCAGTTAAAGGCTCAAATGGGTGTTATTTAACTCTGTCTATTTTAAGGTCTCCAAAAAGTAGAACATCTTTAAGTATGGCACTACTGCAGTAACCATCTTTGTCAAGAGCTACATATAGCTCCCCACTACTACTTGAGAGGATCTTTCTGTTAATAAATACTTTTAACACAAGCTCCTCTTTTTTAGCACCAAGAAGCTTTCTTATACTCTTTTCACTCTTTCCAGTTGGAAGAACTATATCTAAGGCACCTGTTTTGCTATTTGCACCTACAACAACAAATCTATTCTTTTTATCAGTTGGAAGTTTAGGAATCTGATCCATAATATTAAAAAAGAGTGTGAAAATATCATTCTTTGAGTAGAATGGATTCTCTTTAGAAGTTGTCTTCAGTTTCCAATTATACTTTTTCTTTGATTTCTCTCTGTTATAGTGAACACTCTCTTTTTTGTGATCAAATTTATAGACTTTTTTAGAAATTCTTTCGTTACTCTTACTAAAGTTCTTAAAAATTGTTGGTTTTAAAGTGCTGTTTTCTATATAACCTCTACTGCTAAAAGTATCTTTTCTCTCTTTTAACATTGATGAAGCAACACCTACTGGATAGGCTTCAGCATCTATTCTGTATCTATCATTATCAACTCTTAAAGTTAGTTTAGATCTTGCAAGTTCACCAAAAAAACCGTAAGAGACCTTATAATTTATAGTTGTATCTTTAAGCTCTATTGAGAAGAGCCACAGTGGTATTAAAAAAAGTTTGATAGCCTTCATAGTCCCTCTTTATCGATATTGTATTAATACTGTTTAATCAGAAGTATACTCTATTTTATTAGGATAATTACTCTTTTTTAAGTATAATTCAATATTATGAATGATAAAGTTTTTCTTGTACAGACAGATACAACGGCAGGATTTTTATCAAAAAGTTCTGATAGATTAGCTAATATAAAGAAGCGACCAGAAGGGAAACCATTCTTAGTAGCGACCTCATCATTTCAGAGATTAAAGAGGTTAGTTAGAGTTCCTAAAAAGCATCGGAAAAAAGTTAGAAAATCAGACAAAACAACATTTATTTATAGAGATATTGATGCTATTAGAGTTGTGAAAAATGGTAGACATCACAACTTTTTAGAGAGGTTTGGAGACTTCTACTCATCTTCAGCAAACATATCTGGAGATAGATTTAATTTAGAAAAAGTAACAGAAATATCAGATCTAATCTGTGAGGATAAGAGAGGCTTTTTTGAGAGTGGCTCTTCTCAAATTATTAAGTTAGGAAAAATTAAAAGGAGAAGATTAAGATGATAAAGGTTATATCAGCATTTTTAATAGGTGCATTTTTAACTTTTGGTATGGACTTTCTATTCTTCTTAGGAATTAAAATAAACTATTTTGATGAGATCCATATTAGAGTAAACTTCAACCAACTCTTTATGGAGAATCAAAACGCTATTCTATATCTTGTATCAACTGCTATTTTGGGTTATCTATTTGTATATCCAAAAGATCAGAAATTAGGAGTAGCTATATATATACTGTTTCTACTTATTGCATCATTAACTTTAATTGCCCCACCAGTTGGAAAAGAGATGGGAGTATATCTATTTAGATGAGAAGTAGAGTTTTGGGAGAGTTTCTCGGGACATTTATACTTGTTTTTGCAGGAACAGGGGCTGTTGTTATAGACTCCTTAACGGGAGCTATCGGTCATATTGGAATAGCTTTAACTTTTGGAATGGTTGTTACAGCTCTTATCTACTCCTTTGGGCATATATCAGGAGCACACTTTAACCCTGCTGTAACATTAGCATTTACAGTTATGGGAGAGTTTAAAAAGAGTGAGCTACTACCCTACATATCGGCACAGATTTTAGGGGCTACAACTGCTTCTATCACACTTTTTCTTATGTTTGGAAATGTCGCTTCACTCGGTGCAACACTACCAAACGGAAGTTATACACAGAGCTTTATTCTTGAGTTTATTCTCACATTTATCTTAATGCTCGTAATTTCTCTAAGTGCTGTACACAGTAAGGCTGTTAAATCATTTGCTGGAATATCTATCGGTTTTACAGTTGGACTTGAAGCACTCTTTGCAGGACCAATTTCAGGTGCAAGTATGAATCCTGCCCGATCAATAGCTCCAGCTATTATCTCAGGAGATTTAGACTCTTTATGGATCTATATTATTGCTACAATAGGAGGAGCAGTAGTTTCTGTCTATGCCTATAAGCTACTAAAAGAGAGTGAATAACTCTCTATCTGCAACTTAACAATTAGAGAGTTTTAGCAAACTCTTTAACTACATTAATCTCTTTAAGAGTCTCTTCAAGTAGGTCTTCATACCCCTCTGTTAAACCATTTTTACCATTAACTTCTACTGTTTTTAGAAGATCTGCAAGTCTATTAAATCTAAGATTTGCTGATGAACCTTTTACTTTATGTGCTGTATTTCGGATAGCTTCACTATCTTTAGAGGCAACTGCACTCTTTATATCTTCAAAGTTTGAATCGACAGTCTCTATAAATTTCTCTATAAGTTTTCCAATTAACATAGGAGGTAGACCAAGCTCTTTTGAGATTAGTTCTACTGATATATCTGATGAATCATTTTTAGGTATTTCTATCATATCTAAGTCTCTGCTCTTTTCTTCTAAGTTTTTAACTATAAGTTTACTACTTTTTAGAAATTTTTTCAGCACTCTTTCAAGCTCTTTAACTATGACAGGTTTCGTTAAGTAATCAATCATACCTCCATCAAGAAATCTCTCTCTATCTCCTGACATAACATTTGCAGTCAGTGCAACTATTGGAGTGTTACGATTGTTGTTAGTAGAGTTCTGAATCTTACTGGTAGCTTCTAACCCACCAAGAACCGGCATATTAATATCCATCAGGATAAGATCATAATCTCTATTTTCACTAAGTTCATAAGCCTCTTGACCATTACTTGTAAGATCTGGATATATGTCATATTCTCTTAATAGTAACTCGATAAACATCTGATTTACAGCATTATCCTCTGCAATAAGAACACGACTACCGTTAAAGCTTATAGTTTCCGTGCTACTTTGACCACTTTCAGAACTGCTATCTTCATTCTCATAAAGAATATTCATTAATGTATCGTAGATATTCAGAGCATTGATAGGTGTATGTAGATAGTGTAGATTTGCATATTTAAACAGCTTTTTATTCATTCTACCAATAGAGTGATTGAGAGTTATCACAGGAGTGTTAGGAAATCTATTACAGACACTGTCACATAGATCTTCAAACTCTAAATCACAAGCTACTAACCATATAACTCTTGAATCTTCTAACTCCTCTAAATCTTCAATAATTGAGACATCAACATAGAATGACTCAAGATACTCTGTTAATAACTTAACTTCTTGAGATTTTCTATTTCTACTTTTAGTAAAGATTGCCATCTTGTTATCTATTAACCAAGAAGAGTCAAGAGCTTTCTCTTTCGAGGCTTTAACTTTTATTTTAAAGTAGAACTTACTCCCTTTCCCATACTCACTATCGAGTTCAAGAGAGCTACCCATAAGATCAACAAAGCTTTTACTTATAGATAGACCGAGTCCTGTTCCTCCAAATCGTCTTGTAGTTGAGTCATCAGCTTGTGTAAATGGTGTGAAAATCTTAGCCTGTTGCTCTTTTGAGATTCCAATTCCACTATCCTGAACTGAGAATAGTAGATAGATTTCACTATCACTACCTTCAACAGGTTCAGACTCAATACGAACATCAACCTCTCCACCTGTTCCTGTAAACTTAATAGCATTTCCAATTAAGTTTGAAAGAATCTGCTTAATTCTAAGTGAGTCAGCCTCTATCCATAGAGGAAGCTTAGGATCTATAAAAGTTAAATAGTCGATTCGTTTCTCAACAGTCTTTGCATTAAAGAGTTCAAGAGTCGGTTCAAACTGCTGAATAGGGTTGAACTTAATATATTCAAGAGTCATCTTTCCTGTCTCTATCTTTGAGAAGTCGAGAATATCATTAATAATTCCGAGAAGAGTCTCACCACTATTTAGGATAGTTTTAATATATTTTCTCTGCTCTGAAGATAGTCTCCCTTTCTGAAGAAGCTCTGCAAAACCTAAAATACCGTTCATAGGTGTTCTGATTTCGTGACTCATATTTGCAAGGAAACGGGACTTAGCCTCTACTGCCTCTCTTGTATTCTGTAAAGCCAACTCAAGTTCTGTTATATCGTTAAGTGTGATGAGGTAGACAAACTCCTCATTATCACTAAGTTTATACCGTTTGGCTCTATTTTGTGATAACTTAATTTTATCTATTCTAATTGAGAAGAAACGGAGAATTCCACTCTTATCTATAAATTTTGTTTTATGTAACTTATCTTTTTCACCATATATATTTTTAAGCCAGTTATCTCTACTCTTTTGACAACTAAGCTCTTCAGGAGAGAGAAGCTCTCCAATACAGTTAAACTTCTCTTTAAACTCATCGACAGACTCAAAATCGAGATATTCATAGAACTTTTTATTAGTATCAAGAAGACCATTATCAGCACTTGAGATTAGGAGTATACTATCTTGAGAATCAATAATATTTTTACTAAACTCTTTCTCCTCTTTTATCTGCTCTTCCCTATGAGTCTGTCTTGTTATATCCTGTCTAAAGGCTATATATTCAATAACATTTCCATCAATATCTAAAATAGGTCTAACAGTCGAGTCTACCCAGTATGTTGAACCATCTTTACGACGATTCATAATTACACCTCTAAAGACCCCCTTATCCTCTTTTAATACTTTCCACATCTTCTCATAGACACTTTTAGGCATATCACTATGTCTAACTATATTATGGGGTTTTCCTATAAGCTCTTCTGATGAGTAGCCACTTATTTTACTAAATCCATCATTTGCATAAGTTATAACTCCATTAAGGTCTGTTTTACTAACTATATATGAGCCTTCCACGGCATCTTTATATTGATTTAGTACAACTAACTCCTCTAAAATCTCATTTAGAGTCTGAAAAACTATTAGTGGAGCTTCTCTCTTCTCTTCTATATATATTTTTATTTTAGCTTCTGGAAGTTCTGAACTTATAGCTTTGCTAATATCTGCTTTTAGCTCTTTTTCTGTATAGATTTTTACTATTAAATCTTTACTTTTTATCAATCTATTCTGAAAAATATACTCATCTATCTGATTCTGAATAGGTTTCTCCCTATTAACTATCAACTCTTTCATATCAATAATCTCCATTCTACTTACTACAAAATCTATTATGCAATAACAATTTTTTTAAGTTTTATTTTATCGAAAAAATGTGAACTCATTAAATTAACAATACAATTTCTGCTAAAATTATAATAAATAGAAAAAGGGGGATTTAAGAGTGATTTTACAACTTTTTGCTTTGATTTTACCTACTATACTATTCTCAAATGACGGTTTTGAGGAAGACTCATCACTATTTGGAAATAGCAGTTATGGAAAAGATAGCTACTACAATCAGAACTATAGAGACAACAATTACAATAGCAACAGTTATCAAGAGGATAATTATAATCATAAGAACTATAATGAGCCTAAACAACTGCCACAACCGATAGAGGAAACTAATAGAGAGATTGTGAAACCTACTATTCAGAACGGTGTAGATCGTCAGTTTTACAGAGATGGAAAAGTGAAGTATGAAATTAGCTATTACAACGGGCAGAAAGATGGAATGGAGAAATATTTCTATCCAGATGGAAAAGTCCGTAGTGAAACAGGCTGGTATAACGGTAGAAAAGATGGAATGGATAAATCTTTCTATCCATCAGGAATTTTGCGATATGAGATAAGTTATAGAAACGGTAGAAAAGATGGAATGGCTAAAGAGTTTTTCCAAGATGGTCGTATTAAGAGTGAAATTATTTACAGAAATGGTCGAGTTGAAAGGGTGATTCAGAAAAATGACTACTATAGATACTAATAGAGATATTGATGATATTCTCTCCTTAATTGATTGGAAAAAAGTAGATGAACTTCTTCCAGTTATTGTTCAAGATGTAAACAGCAATGAAGTTTTAATGTTTGCATATATGAATAGAGAGGCATTGACTCTATCACTTGAGACAAAGTTTGCTCACTATTTTTCAAGAACAAAAGGTAGACTTTGGAGAAAAGGTGAAGAGAGTGGACACACACAGGAGATAAAAGAGTTTCTACTTGATTGTGATAATGATACTCTTCTAATTAAGATTGTTCAGAATGGTGTAGCTTGTCATACAGGTAGAAGATCTTGCTTCTACACAAAGCTTGATACAGGTGAGCATATTATTCCTGTTGAGAAGAGTACCGATGAACTCTACTCTGTTATAGATCAGCTTTATCACACAATTCAAGAGAGAAAGAGAGAGAGTAACTCTTCAACTTCATACACTGCTAAACTTCTAAATGGTGGAAGTAATAAGATTCTTAAAAAAGTTCTTGAAGAGGCAGGAGAGTTCGCTTTAGCAGTAAAAGATCTTGATCGAGATGAGATAGTTTATGAAGGTGCCGATCTTCTTTATCACTCACTTGTAGCACTTGCACATAGTGATGTAAATCCTGATAGAATCAAAGAGGAGATAAAGAGACGATTTGGTCTATCGGGAATTGATGAGAAAAATAGTAGGATAGATAAGTAGATATGAGTATTGAACTTTTAAGAGAGAAAGTCGAGGCTATTGTAAACACATTTCATCAGTATGATTACATAGCATTCTCTCTTATTATTGCTCTTTTCTTTATGCTTATAATCTTGGCAATTGTTCTTAGAGAGAAAAAAGGGTTAGCAATGTTGATAGTGCTAATCTCTCTTGTTACTATTATAGTAATGCCAGTTGTAAGCTACTTTAAGATTCACGATACTCTATATGGAACTGATTATGAATTAACAGTTGTTAAAAGATTGAATTTTACAGATGTTATGTTGATTAGAGGAGAGATAGCGGCAACAGGAAGTGAGCCATTACAGAGTTGTGATATTACAACTTATGTAACTCGACAACCAGAGAGTTTTCTATCAGATTATCAATATCTCTACCTATTAAAACCACTTCATAAGAGAACTCAAAAACTCTATTTTGAGGACAACTTAACAAAAGGTGAAAAATTTCCATTTAGAGTTAGAGTTGCTCCATACACCTACTCAAAAGAGATTAACTCTTCACACATTTTTATCTATCGAAACTGTGAGTAGAGAGAAAATCTCTGCTTTTCAATTTTTACCAGAATACTTTTCTGCAAATTCTAATATTGTAATTATTAATAAATTACTATCTTTTTTATTTTTTTGTAAATGAGTAATCTTATCAATTAAATTAACTGAAATTGATTCCATAATACTACGGTTTTTGTCTACATCTCGTTCTAATTCTAATAATAGTTCAAATGATTTATAGATTTCATCTTCTTGATTTTTACTTTCTACAAGTTTATTAGCTTCTTCAAACTTCTGTTGAGTATTTTTTAACTCATCTATTGTTATTTTCAAAGTTAAGAATAGTAGGACTATTCCTATTAAGCCAATTAATGGGTTTAGAATTCCTCCAAAAAAGTCTCCAAAAGCTCCTAAGTTAGCTCGAATATTATTTTCATTAGCTGTTGGATTATCTAAACTTGGAAAGGCTTGATTAAACTCAAAAAAGTTGTAAATAGTCCAAATAGAAAAGACTAAATATATAAATATTGAAATATAAATTAGATATTCGATAATTTTTTTCATACTTGTTCCTTTTATATAATTATTCTTTTTTATTTATTCTATCAAACTCTGCTAAAATTTTCTATAAAAACTTAGGGAAAAATTTCGTGGAAAAATCTGAAATAAATTTAGTAAAACAAGCCTGTAAAGAGTTAAATATTACTCAAAAAGAGTTAGCTGAAATGATAGGTGTTAGTGAAAGTACAATTAAAAGATCTAACAGACATATAGAAACAACTTTAAAACTACTTTTAGAAAATTATCAGCTAAAGAGTAGAATCAACAATTTTCAAAACTCATTCACTTCAATATTACAGCCTATTTGAACTAATATAATAATATTATAGCTCATTTAGACCTTATATTTTGTAATTTTAGTTTAAACTCGCTAAAATTGTGCTTAGTTCACTATGAACTATATTTAAATATAAAAGGGTCAATATGACACAGATATTAAAAGTAATAGATAGTGAAGCTTTTGTTTCACATCGAGTTATAGCAAAAGAGGTTTTTGAGTTTAATCCAAATAAAAAGGGTGATGAACAAATTCAGCTAAAAAACAAGATGACTCAAGTTAAAGAGTTAATAACTGATAATTTAGTTGATTTTGAGGAGTTTGGACAGCTTCGGTTTGAAACCGAGAGTGTTAGAAACTCGGTAGGTGCGAGAAATCAAGAGAAAACTTACTTTCTAAATGAGCCACAAGCTACCCTGCTTTTAACTTTTATGAGAAATAGTGTGATCATAAAAGCCTTTAAAGTTCGACTTGTAAAAGAGTTCTTTGAGATGAGAAAACAGCTTCAAAATGGTTCAACTCCTAAAAATAGTTTTCAAGAGAGAAAAGAGCTGTTTCAACTTGATGTGATTGGGCTTGAATCCTCTTTTAAACTTCTTCGTGTTAATGAAGCTTCTAAAATTCTGATGACAAAAACCCTCTACACTGAACACGGTTTAAGCACCTCTTATCTACCAAAATACTCTGATGAACAGCACACTTACTCTCTTTCTCACCTACTTAAAAAGTATGAAGTTGGCATATCTGCTAAAAAGCTAAATCTAATTCTTTTAAGTGAGGGCTATCTTGAGATCAAAACTCGAAAGTCTACGGGTTCTTTTATCGACGAAAAGACAAAAGAGAAAAAACCAAAGCTTAGAACTTTTAAAAGTCTCACTGAAAAAGGTTTAGAATTCGGTAAAAATGTGATCTCTCCACACAATCAACTCGAAACACAACCACACTATTTTGAAAACAAGTTTAGTGAACTGATCGGCTTACTAAATCTTTGAAAAATATGGTGAGTTTGATTTAAAAGGGATCGTTTTTCGATCCTTTCTTTTGGAAAAATTAACTTAAAAGCTTTTGATTATCTCTGCTACCAAGCTCTAACTTGTTTTGACTATTCTGAATCGCTAACTCTTTACGACTATCTAACTGCTTTTCAAGAAATATCATTCTATCTTCTACAAGTTTAGCACTATGTTCTAAAATCATATTTTTAGTTTCACTACTCGACTCTATTAACATCTGTTGTCGTTTTGATAGATCTGATAATTTACGAGAGACAAACTCTATATTCAATTTTCTCTGATCTGCAATAGAATCTTCATAAAGTTTATAAGAACTGCTTTCAGGTGGAAATTTCTCTAAGATTTCTAACATCTTTGGCAATTTTTCAAGTTGAAAACCATAATTATCTTTTTGAATCTCTTTCTCAAATTCCAAATATAAAGTTTCTATTTTCTTTACAACTTCAAACTGACCATTTTCAAGAAGTTCTAATCTCTGTTGAGCAATAATATTCACATCTTTCATAAGATTTTTTAGAACTTCAGCAGAGTGTTGAGAACTTTTGGCTTCAGCTTCAATAATAGCACCTTGCATTCTTGCATTAAGTTCAATTATCTCTTTTTGAGCATTAGCCATAAGAGTAACTCGTTCATTCTCTATTTTTGCTCTCTTCTTTTCAAGTTTAGCAACTTTTACTTTATCTGGTTCATAAATAGTCTCTGTTGAGCTACTATAAGATGATGTTGAGCTACTTGTATTACTACTAAAAAAACTACTTATCACACTACCAACTGTACTCAAAAAACCCATTTAAACCCTTTTTTATCTCATTTTTTACTAATAATAGATTTCTAATCCTTTTACCTATTTTTTAAACCTGCTTTTAGATTAGCTTTCATCTCTTCAATAGATTGAGGTCTGTTTTTAGTCTCTAAATCTTGAACTTTTTCAACACTTTGAACCTCTACTGCCTTACTTGTTTCGATATCATCAATATTCTCTGGAGTAGACTTTACCTCTGAAATATCCATACTATCAAGATCTTTTTTCATCTTAAATAGTAGGCTCTGAATCTCTTCGTCCCGTCTTTTTAGCTCTTCATTATACTTTTTAACATCAGATAGGTAGGTCTCTATATTTTTCTGTTCAAGTTCAGTAAATTTTTTCTGAATAACATCGGAAAAGTTGATACTTCTTAGGAATTTTGAGATATTTAATAGCTGATCACTCTGTAAACTATCACTTGATGAGGTGATAACTTTCTTAGTTGTCTGCCGACTCTCTTTCTCTATAATTGTGGCTACATCTTGCCTAAATTTTGAACAGCTTTTAAAGACGGCAGTTTCAGTCTCAACTTTTTGTAAAAGTTCACTTTTAGGGTTCTCATCATACTTATGAACAAGAGGAATCCTACTATTTATGAAAAACTCATCTATCGATTTTCGATAATTTTCCAGAGTTTCAAGAAACTCTAAAGCCTGTTCTTTAGAGAGTTTTTTAGCTAAAGTTGAATCGATAATTGGAGTGTAGAGTTTCTCAATTTTCTCAATTTCACTACTCCACTCACTCCAGATCTGCTCAAAACTATTCTCAACATACTCATCTAAACAGCTCTGTTTAAGCCTCTCTTTCTGTTCGACAGTAAAAGTTCTTGAAACTGAAAATAGATTTTCAATCTTCTCAATTAGTGGAAGCAGACTATCCACCTCATCAGAAAAAGTTGATATTTTATCGATTTGTGAGTTATAGATTCGTGTTAAAGTCTCACCAACAAGAGAGAAATCGAAATTTTGAACCTTAGGAGAGAAGTCAAAAATAGAGTTATCTTCACTATCAAAAAATTGTAGAGTCTCATCTTCAAGAGTTGATAGCTTTTCAGAAATCTCTCCTCTATACCTTTCAAGGCTTTCTAAGAGGGGTTCTAATGAGAAGTTAGCTTTTTTCTGAAACTCTCTCTTAATTTTTAAAAGGTTCTCTCTATCACTATTTAGAGTCTCAATCCGATTGTATAGAGTCTTAATCTGTTGCAGTTTTTCAGAACTCTTTTTTGAAAACTCTTCAACTCTGTATAGTAGAAAATCGATATATTTTATAAAGTTCTCATATTTAAAGATAAGTGAGTTTGAGTTAAAAAGCTCATTTGGAAAAGTGATCTTATCGGTGTGAAGAGTTACACCTGTTCGGTTTTGAAGATCTTTTAAGATATCTGGAACAGATCTATATTTTGGATTAACACTATTAACTTGAAGACTATTAACTCTTAAAGTTGGTGAAAAGTTATGCTCTTTTAGAAACTTTATAAACTTATCATTACTGAATTTCTCTCCCCATATATCTAAGTCTTTAAAGATAGAAGAGAATATTTTAGGAGTAAAGTCCACACCAAAAAGTCCATCAAACTCCACACCCATCAATCCTTTATTTCTTCTTTGAAAGTTACTTTTTTTACCATCTTTGTAATAGATACCTTTATCATCACTATCATATACAAGATATTCACTATGATAAAATGAGTTCTGTGTTGTATGATCACCGATGAATATTAGTCCTGTTGTGTGATCACCATTAAATAAGAACATTAGTTCTATATGCTCTAATATAATCTTGTTGTCAGTTATCCTCTTGTCATTTTTAGAACTTCTGTCTTTGATTTTTTTAAAATCTGGGTGCAGTATTGATATATGTTTTTTGTCACCTGTATTAAATTTTTCCCACTCTTTAACCCCCTCTATTCCTGCAATTCCTAAAGTTTCGAATCTTGTTTCTACATCATTATTATATGCCCAGTTTGGACTATATAGATAACCTGTTTTAATATCAATCAGCAGTTGACATTTCCGTTTATCCTCTTCACCAGTTAAACAGGTAAATCGTTCAAACTCAAAATCTTTACTGTTTACTATAAAGTCGTTTGGATCTTCAGATAGAACCTCTTTAGAAGTATCAAGCTGTTTTACAATATTGCTATAAAAATCAAATTCACTAACTTTTTTAACTTCAAACTCATTTTTGAATTCATCTAAATTAAACATCTAACATTCTCCTATTTTTCATCTAAAGAATTCTACCAAACTCTGCTAAAATTTTTTCTAAAAAGTGGGGCTTTAAAGCCCTCTATGAATTTTTGTTTTCTGCCTCTTTTAGCTTATGGTGAATATATAAAACTCTCTCATCTTCGGGTAATTTCCAAAGTGTTTCAAGTAGTATCTCTACTACTTTTGGAACTCTATTTTGTCTTCTCCAATTAGTAGCAGGAGTTTTTTTATTCATATCCAACATTTTCATAAACTCAATTGAAGATAATTTAAGCTTTTTTAAATTCTCCTTATATTGACTATAATCCACAATAGACCCTTATTTACAGCTATAGACACTGTAATTATTGATTTTTATCTAAAATAGTTTTACAATCATCTTTATAATTATATTTTTTAGAAGGAATATAAAAGATGAATAACAATTTTTCTATTGAAATTATAGAACAGCAAATTGATTCTGAAACTGTTAAGACTATTTCAGCACGGGAATTACACCAAAAATTAGAG
>Ga0193956_1000809_pt1 | contig 13391 bp, 10 predicted proteins | sample BB_7_MG_FD_140358 | JGI IMG/M metagenome (GOLD analysis project Ga0193956, IMG submission 140358) | Microbial mat bacterial communities from the Broadkill River, Lewes, Delaware, United States - BB_7_MG | ecosystem: Environmental > Aquatic > Freshwater > River > Microbial mats | place: USA...
ATGTATCTACTCTTGCAAATTAAGCCTGACCATATAAGCTGGCATGGGAGTTTTGAAGACTATGAAAACGATAAACTGAGCCCACTTGGTAGGATGAAAGAAGGAAGTGTAGCAATAGTTCCTTCAATTTATAAAAACTACCCTACAAAAGCAAAACTACTCACTTATAATGACGAATATGATTTAGCAAAATATCTTCATATCGATATAAAAAAAGTTACTTTTAAACCTCCTTTTTTACAAGATGCAATTTTAGCTATGAGTAGTGAAAAAATTCTTTTTGATAAAATAGACTATGAAAAGATAAATAGCTTCAAAACGGATATCCATAAACTCGAAGAATTTCAAGATTCGAAAGAAAGAGTTTGGGTTAATGATACAAAAGGGACAAATGTAGATGCAACTATAGAGGCTTTTAAAAGATATAAAAATGAAAATATACTCTCTATCTTAGGAGGCGATGACAAAGGTGTCAGTTTAGATCCTCTTTTTGAAGTGTTAAAACCTTTACATGTAAAGATATTTGCGATTGGCTCAAACACTGATAAAATAGTACAACTAGCAACTAAAATTGGTAAAGAAGTGGTGGCTTGTTATACCCTTGAGACTGCAATGGAATTGATTCAAAAAGAGCATACAACTGATACAATAGCTCTTCTCTCTCCAGCAGCTGCAAGCTTGGATCAATTTAGCTCATACGCTGCTAGAGGCGAGTTATTTAAGGACTTTGCACTAAGATAGAGTACTTATATACTCTATCAAAACCTCTTCCACCTAAGTAACATCAAGTTAGTGATTTCTTTCATTAAGTCCCATTGAATATACAAATGAGTATACTCTTAGTATAAATTGTTCTGTCTACTAAAATGTTTTTTAACAAAAACTACAAGGCAGTATGGACTATAAATATTTAACGAAGTAGGAATTATAAATGGATTTTAGTCAAATTTTAGAATCACAAGCTTTCATAACATATGGGATTCCATTGTTGATTTGTTTAGCTCGCATAACAGATGTTTCTATTGGAACTATGCGTATAATATTTGTTGCTAAAGGCTTAAAATATCTTGCACCTATACTTGGATTTTTTGAAATATCTATATGGTTACTTGCCATCGCACAAGTCATGGCTAATCTTAATAGTCCATCAAGTTTTTTAGCTTACGCACTAGGTTTTTCACTTGGAAATTATTTTGGAATGTACATTGAAAACAAACTTGCAATTGGCATGGTTGTCATTAGAATCATTACAAAAAGAGATGCAAATAAACTCATCAATGTCTTGATGGAAAAAAACTACTCCGTTACTGTAGCAGAAGCTTATAACAAAGTTGGTGATGTTAACATTATTTTTACTACTTTAAAGCGTTCACAAATACCAAAAATAGTCACAATAATCAATACCTATAATCCTCTAGCAGTTTACTCTATAGAAGATGTACGGTATGTAAGCGATATGAATTTTACTCAAACTAAAATACCTGAAAATAAACGATTTAGTAGTTTTCTTCGTCCTATTAGAAAATAAACTATTCTAAAAAGTCAATAGAATAAATCTATTGACTTTTAACTAACTTCTAATCCTGCTAAAGCAGCTCCAAGTGAGCCTACTAACTGAGGTGAACTTGGGATAATAACAGTTTTTTCTAGTTTTTGAGACAAAAGATGTCTTAAAAAAGGATTTATAGCACCTCCTCCACTAAAAACTATATACTCACTCTTACTAGCAAATTTTCTTGCCATAGAGGCTAGTCTTGATGCAATTGACTCATGAATACCATAAGCGATATTAGCAGCACTCTCTTTTTGTGCTATCAAAGATATCACTTCACTTTCAGCAAAAACTGCGCACATACTAGATATGACAAGCTCTTTATTAGCTTCAAATCCTATCTTTGAAAAGCTTTCCATATCCATGCCCATCCGATTTGCAGCTATCTCTAAAAACTTTCCAGTTCCTGCTGCACACTTGTCGTTCATACGAAAGTCTACAAAGCCACCGCTATTATCAAGCTTTATAACTTTGCTATCTTGTCCTCCAAGGTCGATTACCATATCTGCTTTTTCTTCGCTAAAAAAAGCCCCTTTTGCATGGGCTTTTATTTCACTTATAACAGGGCATTTAAAAGTATCTTCTATCATACGCCTACCATAACCAGTTGAGACTAACATCGCAACTGATTTATCTTTTAGATACTCTTGTACAATTTCATCTTGATTGACAATAGTTGGGATAACAACACTATGCATTATCTTTTTGTTAGCATTTAAACCTGTTATTTTTGTGTAAGTCGAACCTACATCCACTCCCCAATACATAGCTATTTATTTTTAAAAGCTTCTGCTTTTTTCTTAAATGACAAACTTTCTAAAAACGCTTCAACACGAGTTTTAATCTGACCCATATCTTCTGGAGAATAATCTGATTCTATCACTAGACAGGGAATTCCTTCTTTCTCTAATGCTTCTGTTACAAGATGCGCTTCTACATTGTAAGTGTGGCAAAATGAAAGTGTATAATAGATACATCCATCTGCTTGTCTGTCTTTATACATTTGTATTATTTTTTCTGTTCTTCCAGTGTTTGGTGTAAAACATGCACAATCAACTTTAGCGTATCTATCAAGTAGTTTTTGCATCATATCATCTTCAGTTTCCACATTTTCTAAATCTACATTGTCTTTATAATATCTATTGCCTATACAAGACTCTTCATTGATTACTACACCACCTGTTGTCTCAACTGCTGTGTGAAGTTTCCAATTTGGCACGGCGAAAGGAGTACCTAAAACCATAAGTCTTGGTCTATCTTTTTCAAATACACTCACTTTTTCTTCTACTCTTTTATCTAACTCATCGCAAAGTTCATTGACCTTTTGTGTATATCTTACAGGATCATCCATAAATCCAACTTGTGTCACGAAAAGTCCATCTTTACCACTAATTGGTACAACATCAGGATTCATTCCACGAAGGGTGTCAAGTCTTAACATCGCTTTTCTTTTTTCATTGATGATTCTAGTTCCTTCTTTCATCTCTTCTAAACTAAGTTTTTTTCCCGTTACTTCTTCGATGTGAGTTTTAAAATCAGAAATTTCTTCTTTCCACATTTGTAAATCTTTCTCTCTTTTCATATGTGGAATATTCATTACATGTACAGGATGATGTTTATCTAAAATCTCCCAAGTTTTCTTTTTTGCTTCACAAGTTGTTTCACCATAAATAAAATCAGCAGATTGTGTATATCCACAGGTTTTTTGTAATTTAAAACCATGAGCAGACTTTATAAGAGGGCAGATATTACGAGGTAATTCAGTTTCAGCGTCAGCTATAGTCGCAGGACTTCCTCCACATAAACCATAACAAGAACCACCCGCTCCTACTACTATCTCTTCTGGAACAAAAATACAAAAAGTGCCAACAGCAGGTTTTTTTTGAGCCCTAAGTGCATTAATTTCCACCATTCTTTGGCCTTGTACTTCACTCATAAACCAATCAAAATACTTCATTCCCTCAGGTCGATTTGGTTGCCCTAAAAATTGTTTTTTATATCCTTCAAGACCCATGCCCATCATCTTTGCATGTTTTTCTACATCTAGCCCTATACTGGAGAGTAACTCCTTATGTACCTCTACACCCATAAATATATCCTTATAAAATAAAATGATGCTGATTAATTGTTTATTACATGGGGAAAAAGCAAAATTATGAAGTATGCTTAATTCATGTGCGTCTACAACTTAGACCTAACAGCATTAGTGGAGATTATAATCTTAATAAACTGAGAAGTGGTTTAAAATTATAACTAGCTGAATACAGAATTTCACCTATAAACTAAAATAAAACCAAGTATTAATATTTAAAAAACAACTGTATAATTTATGAATTATACATGCAATTGAAATCTAAGATGTGTTATACATTTTTATTTTTATAAAACAAGGACGATATATGCAAAAAAATAAACAAACCACTCAAACTATAAAAACACTTAAAAATTTAGCGCAGTTAGCAAACTACTCTTTAATGGACACACTAAAACCTGACCCAGATGCTAAATCAGATGGGAGAGACTATTCACCAAGGCAAGTATTCAGTGGGCATTATGTTCCTGTAAACCCTACACCAATCGAATCGCCGATTTATATTGCACATAGTAAAAAATTTTTTAAAGAACTAGGCTTGTGTGATAGCTTAGCAACATCAGAAGATTTCGTACAAATGTTTTGCGGTGACACCTCAAAGTTACCAGAGCCACTAAAGAAGATAGGTTGGGCAACAGGATATGCACTTTCTATTTATGGTACAGAATACTATGATCAGTGCCCTTTTAGAACGGGAAATGGTTACGGTGATGGCAGGGCAATCTCTATCCTCGAAGCTGTTATAAATGGGAAGCGTTGGGAAATGCAACTTAAAGGTGGAGGTAAAACACCTTATTGTCGCGGAGCAGATGGTCGTGCAGTTTTGCGCTCAAGTGTTAGAGAGTTTTTAGCACAAGAGCACATGCATTCTCTTGGAGTTTCCTCATCACGATCTTTGAGTTTATATGTATCCCAAACAGAAAAAGTGGGTCGACCATGGTTTTTAAATGGTTCATATTCTAAGGATCCTGAAGTTATGATAGAAGAGCCTGTTGCAATTACAACACGAGTAGCGCCTTCTTTTCTTCGTGTAGGCCAACTCGAACTTTTTGGTCGTCGTGCTCGCAAAAATGAACATCCAAAAGCGATGGAAGAGCTAGAAATGATTGTTTTACACTTAATTGAGCGTGAATATAGTGATGTCATCGATACAAATTTAACAACTCAAGAAAAAGTGGTGTTACTAACTCGTGAGTTTCGCTCTCGCCTTAGCTCACTTATAGCAAATTGGATTCGCGTAGGTTACTGCCAAGGAAACTTTAATAGTGACAACTGTGCGGCAGGTGGATATACCCTTGATTATGGCCCATTTGGATTCATGGACATGTTTGATCCTAAATATCAACCGTGGACGGGTGGTGGAGTTCATTTTTCATTTTTAAATCAACCTCAAGCTGCTGAGCGTAACTTTAATATGTTTTGCACAGCACTACAACCTTTACTTAAAGGACATGATAATAAGCAACAACAAATTGAAGAGATAAGAGATGGTTTTCTTAAGAGTATGCAAACAGAGATGATACATATGTGGGCTTCCAAGCTAGGTTTACAAACACTAGATGCGACTCTATTTCATGAACTAATAGACCTGATGATAGAAACCTCTGTCGATTACACTATCTTTTTTCGAGAACTCTCTAATATACCTGAAGATATATCTGAGCTCACAAAAAGTTTTTACGGTGACTCTAAATATAATGAAGATATTTTAAAAAATTGGTCTAAGTGGTTAAAAAAGTGGAAATCACTTATCAATGCGACTACTAAAGAATCAAAAGAAAAGCTCTCTATAGAGATGAAAAAGGTAAATCCAAAATATACATTACGAGAGTGGTTCCTTGTTCCTGCTTATAAAGAGGCTGAAAAAGGCGATTATTCACTCATAAAAGAGTTACAAGAAGTTATGATTAACCCATATGCTGAGCAATCTAGCGAAATTGCGGAGAAATACTACATAAGAAAGCCTTCTAAATTCTTTGAAATTGCTGGCATATCTCATGTTAGCTGTTCATCTTAATAAAAATGCAAACTCATCTCTTCTTTACAAATTGAGATGAGTTACTTGACTGATTGAAGATATTCCCTCTTATAGCATTACAGCAATGCTAAAAGACGAATTATATAATAAAATAGAATGACAGGTAAATATAAAAATTTCACCTAGATAAGAAAAAATAAATAAATAAATTTTTGTGCTGATTAGTAGTATCAAAGTATTTAGTTAATGTTTGTTTTATTAAAGAATGTTATAATTTTAAAGCAATTTACCCAAGGTTTGGGTATGGCATAATGTTGCATAAACTCTTACATGTAAACAATTCCCTGTCTTATACTTTGCAAACTCATAAAATTAAGGACATAACATGATAAGAAGAGATTTTTTAAAAACTTCTATGGTAACAATTGGAGCTATATCAATGAGCTCAACCCAATTACTTGCTGGAGAAAAAAGTAGAAAATTTAAGGTTGCATTTGATTTTGACATTAAATATGACGAAAAAAACTTCAAAGCAAAGCTTTGGAACCCACTACCATTTGATGCAAGTTATCAAAAGATTAAATTTTTTAAATTTAATGGAAACTATGATGACTATAATATAAACACGAATAACCCTTATGATGCTAAAACTCTGTATACATATTGGGAAAAGAGTGATAAACAAAAACTCTTACATGTAGAATTTGAAATAGAGACAAAAAGAAGAGAAGTTGGTTTGGATTTTATAAAAAAAGCAAGCCAAGAAAACCTTCCAATCCCTGAAGATGTTAAACTTTACCTCAAACCAACTGAGCATATACCAACTAATGGCAAAATCAAAGAACTAACAGACAAACTAACTAAAAATAAAACGGATAGATTTGAGAAAGTACAGGCTATATATGATTGGGTAACTGAAACTACATTTAGAGATCCAAAAGTATTAGGCTGTGGTATTGGTGATGCTGGAAAAATGGTCGAAAGTGGCTATTTTGGTGGAAAATGCACTGATATAAGTTCACTCTTTGTAGCAATTTTAAGAGCAGCAGGTATTCCAGCTCGTGAAGTCTTTGGAATCCGACTTGGTAAATCAGACTTTTCAAAGGCTCTTGGCAAGTCAGATAAAAAAGGTTTTGCAAATATTTCAACATGGCAACATTGTCGCGCTGAGTATTTTATACCAGGTGCTGGATGGATTCCAAGTGATCCTGCAGATATAACAAAACTTGAACTTGTCGAAAAGTTAGACTATAACCATCCAAAAGTCAAAGAGTTAAGACAAAGATATATTCATTCGTGGGAAATGAACTGGCTTGGTTTTAACTATGGAAGAGATTTTATGCTTTCACCAAAACCAATGCAATTTCCTTTAAATATGCTTGGATATCCTTATGGTGAAATTGATGATGAAGTGTTAAACTACTATAATCCAAAAACATTTTCATTTAACTTTACATCACAAGAAGAGTTATGATAGTAACTTCAACGAAAGAAAACAAGTATGAAGTAGAGCAAAAAAAGAAAGATAACTCTTTCTTTGCTCTTATGATTAGCTCTATCATATCTGCAATTTTAGCTAGTACTTGTTGTTTGGCTCCTCTTTTGTTTTTGATTTTTGGAGTGAGCATGAGTTCTTTATCTTTTTTACAAATTTTTGCTCCCTACCAAATATACTTTACTTCATTTGCAGCAATAGTAATACTATATCTATGGTACAATTATTTACAAAGAACAAAAAAACAACTTATCTGCACAACTGCCATATGTAAAAACTATAAATTTTACTTGAGTATTGGAACTTTACTTGTAAGTATATTAACAACTTATCCATATTGGATAAACTATATATTGGAATAATTATGAAAACTTTATTATCATTGTTTTTATTACTGTCATTTAGTTTTGCTTCAAAAGTAGCAACTATACATGTCGAAGGTATGACTTGCCCACTTTGCACTACTGCTATAAAAAAGAGCCTCAAAAAGATAGTTGGTGTAACAAAAGCAACTGTTATCCTCAATAGTAAAAAAGCAACAGTGCATTTTGATGATAAGGTTAGAAAAAAAGAGTTATTAGACGCTATAAAAAATGTTGGTTATATAGGCAAAATAGAAAAAATAGTAAACCAATAAAAACTAGTCTTCGTAAACTTCTATTCTATTTCTTCCATTATGCTTTGCTTGGTATAACATTTCATCAGCTTTTTTTATAGCCATATCTAGTGAGCTAAAAGATTTTACAGATAAATTAACCCCAATAGAGACACTTACTCTTATATTTAATAAAGTATCAATCCTTATACTATCTTTTTCAATACTGGCTCTAATCCTCTCTGCTATATCTAATACATGTTGTTTATTTTTAGATAGTTTAGTTAAAATTAAAAATTCTTCACCACCATAGCGAATGACTTTATCATCTAATCTTGTAGCGGCTAAAAACTTTCTTGCTACTGATTCTAGAACAATATCTCCAACATTATGACCATATTTATCATTAACAAGTTTAAAATAGTCTATATCTATCATAAGGACAGCTAGTCTATCCATATCTAAATTTAAAGATATTTTTTTTAAAAAATGTCGATTATATAGTTTTGTTAATGAATCAAACATACTATTTTTATACTGCTTATAAAAAAGAAATCCTTGCAGTAAAATTACAAAAAATACTACTGCTAAAACAAATAAAAACAAATTTAAAAACTTTTCTAGAGGAACTAACAATTTAGAAAACTCTTGATACTCTTTAGTTGAAATATCTAAAACTAAAATTGCTTCTACTTTTCCATTTTCTACGATAGGCGATAGATAAGTTAACCATAATTCTTCAGCATTATCTTGTAAATCATACACATCATTTTTCTTTATTAAAGCATCATCCCAAAGAGACTCATTACTTGGTGTAAATTTTTGATGAAAAGCAGCTTTTTCTTCTACTGTAGAGCCATCTGCCAAATAACGCAAAGAACCTTTACTATCAATATAAATGAGATATATATATTTAAATTCATCATTTCTATAATATGATAACATTCTACTCAAATCTTTTTCTATTGTACCATCATATATAGTAGATACAATAGAATTATTGATATGCAAATTTATCTGATTTGTAATTTTTTTTGCTGCTTTATATGCTCTATTTACCTCTATATTATGAATTTCTTTTTGATGTTGGTAAAGAACACTTTTAAAACTAGAATATAGATATAAGCTTCCAATAAAAATAATAAAAGAGATAATAAAAAATAAATTTTTACTATAAAATAAAAATTTTTTCATAAACATATTACTCAATATACTTCTGAAATGATTGTGAAAGTTTAATATTTAATTTTTTTAGCATAGAAGACTTTATTATAATATTTGGTCTACCTTTTTGCCAAAAAAATGCCCCTATTGCCTTTTTTGAAGTTTTATAATTGTAGTAAGAAGTAGAAAAAATATATTTTGCTTTACAAGTTTTTTCAATAGTATCTTTATGAGTTAAAAAAGCGATATCCGCATTCTTTTTCGTTGTATAATTTAAAGAGGGAACTAACCCTTTTGTTTTTATCAAAGATTCATCATCTGTATATATATTTACTATATCTTTATCTACTAGCTCATGTGCAATTTTTGCAATTATCTGTGCTTTTACATGTAACGCATCAAAGCTAAAAAGATATGTTAGGCTGAGCAAAATAATCAATAATATCCTCAAAATTGATACTCCAAACCAAACCAGACAGTCCTATCTATGTTTGAGACATCTCCCAGTTTTGTTATTTGTCCGTTCAACAGATTTACACTTCTATAGTTACTTTTGAGCGCTTTATTCAGTAGGTTTTTACCTTTAATAAACAAAGTTAATTGCTTAGAATATTCATATGAGACAGTGGCATTATAGTTCCAACCATCATCAATATCTTCTGAACCGTTAACATATGATAGAGAATTATAAGTATCGAAAAGAAAAAATTTCTTATATAAAGATAAAGATCCTCCAAATTGATTGTGATATCTATTACTAGAGATTCCACCATTGTCTTCTATAATACTCCAAATATTTAAATCTATTTTATCTTGTGAGTTGAAAAAATATTTACTCTCAAAAGAAATAGTATCGTAAATGTTAGTAGCTTTTGAGTTATGATAACTATGATCAAAATAAATAGCATCCTTATATACTGTTCTTGCAAATAATAAAGAGAGATCAATATTAGGGCTTGGTCTCCATAAAAATTGTGTTGAAAGTGCATAAACAGTTTCAGAATCTAATTGATTTAATCCATTTGATAACAAATCATTGTACAATAAAACAAGAGGAGTAGGATGAAATTTTCCATAAAAAAGAAAGGATTTTTGAATTAAGTTTTCTTTTTGATAAATATGCCCTAGTCTAGCTCCATATACTATATTACTGTCTATTCTATCACTCTCAAAATATTTTTGCCCATGTAAAGATAAAATTATTTGGTTATTTTTATTTAACTGATGATTTATTTCACTAAAGACAGAAAATACATCTTCACTATCATACTTATAATTTGAAGAGAAATCAACTCCACCAAGTTCATATTTATTAAAAGTAAATTTTTTAAATCTATTACTGAAACCAAATAAGAATGAAGTATTATTAACTGTATACTTTTTGGTTATTTTAGCATCAAAAAGATGTTCTGTTGTATTTATCCTAGAAGTATAATATAGTGTATAAAAAGGAAAAAATCCTGAAGGAAGATATCCTAATGGAGAAGTTGAAGATTCGTATTTCTCATCAGTAAGATAAGAGTAATTCAAAGTTGCTTTTATACTTTTATCTAAGCTTATAAAAGAGTAACTTGAGGAAAGGTATAAAAAATCTGTATCTGAATTTTGAGGAGTCATATCCCAACTAGATCCAGCAAAACTATCTAAACTTCCATCTAATACCTGAATTTCAAAATTTGAAGTTTCATTTGAAAGTTGCCCATATGCATGCATATTTTTTTTATCTCGAGATAGTTCACTACCTAAATTTTGTACTTTATCTCTTTTTAAATCTCTACGACTAATATACGAAAAGTATGAATAATCTTTTAATTTTGCTGATTTATAAGCATATGAATCATAAGTTCCATTATTTCCTATCGAGGCTCCAAATGTTGTTGTATTTTCTCTATTTCCTATTTTTGTATATGCTTTAATTAGAGCAACTGAAGGCTCCAGTGCTATATCATATGAGGGAATTCCATGATATACTTCAATATGGTCAATATAACTAATATCAAGCTGCCCTAAAATCCTTAAGCCAGAGCCAAAAAGAGGGGCTAATAACTCTCTATCATTTATAAATAGTCGAATTCTAGCTGGATTATTTATCTGGTATGGTTGATAATAGGGATCATTCAAACCTAAATTGTCAAGTTTGTTTCGTAAAAATGGAATTTTATCTATGAGCTCACCAAAAGATCGGATTTTCATACGATCTAAATCTTCTCTTTTAAAAACGGTTATAAATCCTGCAGTATCTTTTTTCGTGTACTCTGATAAATCATCTTTTTGTGCTAATTCACTCAATAAAGAATCAATATCTTTAGCAAATCCAATTTCAAACAAAACCAGCATTATCAAGAAAAATAAATACATTTTTTTACGCACATATACTCTTTTAGTAAATATTTTTTATCATACAATATTAATACTTAATTAGTACATAATACTATTGATAAGTCAATTTAAAATTGTTTCTAAGTTAATATTAAAGTTATTTGGATATACTTTCATCTCTTAAACAGTGGCCTGATAGCTCAGTCGGTAGAGCAGATGACTGAAAATCATCGTGTCCTTGGTTCGATTCCGAGTCAGGCCACCACTCCTTTTGAATATAATAAAAACGAATTCACTATAAATTAAGACTTCAAGCAGATAACTTTTAATAGCCAATCACTAAACAATTTTTATCTGTTTGAACCTCTTAAATCACCCATCATTTAAGCTATTTCAGTATCTTGTAATTTTTAAGTATAATACATAAAAGCTAAATGGATATGTGTTATGAAATTTCTTATTTTAATCACCCTTTTTATATCAACACTACTCTCTCATGAAAAATTAGAAAAAGTTTCACTACAACTTCAATGGTTAGACCAATTTCAATTTGCGGGATATTATATAGCAAAAGAAAAAGGCTTTTACAAAGATGTAGGCTTGGATGTAGAAATAAAAAAATATAACATAGGGGACAATGTAACTCAAAAAGTTTTAAATAATGAATCTCAATACGGAACAGGAAGGACATCTCTACTCATTGATATAAGTAATGGCAAAAAAATATACTTAATGTCAGCAATTTTTCAATCTTCCCCATTAGTACTAATATCCTTAAAATCATCTGGCATCAATACAATTAAAGACTTTAAAAACAAAACTGTTATGCTTACAGGGAGTGAATCTTCTGCAGGTATCTTTGGTATGATTTCTTCTCGAGGAATTTCTAATAATGATATGAAAATCATCAAAAGTGCTCATAAACTTCAGAACTTAATTGATAAAAAAGTTGATATCATATCAGCATATACTTCTAACCAAATGTATATTTTAAACCAAAAAAAGATTCCAATAAATATTTTTCATCCTAAAGACTATGGATTTAATTTTTATAGCGATATACTCTTTACAAATCAAGAAGAATATCAAAACCATTATCAAAGAGTACATAACTTTAATAATGCCTCACTTAAAGGTTGGGAATATGCATTTAATCATATAGAAGAAGCGGTAGAGCTCCTACTTAAAAAATATAATTCTCAAAATAAAACAAGAGAAGATTTACTTTTTGAAGCACAAGAACTCAAAAAACTTGCATATTTTAAAACTAAAAAAATAGGAAAAATTTCAAAGGAAAAAATGAATAGTATCTATGATATCTATCGTATTATGCGTTTTATTAAAAATCCAATTGATTTTGATGAATCAATAGTAGATGACAGCCACAATAAACTGACTTTAACACAAAAAGAAAAACAGTATATATCAACACAAAAAGAATTAAAAGTTTGTGTAAAATCAGACCTCTTCCCGCTCGATGGTTTTAAAAATAATTCTCATACAGGGATAATAGGTGATATTTTTGGTATTATATCGAACAAATTAAATTTGAATTTAAAATATTTAACTCTAAAAAATAGACAAGAGTTAATACAGAACATAGAAAATAATAAATGCGATATTATTTCTATTCTTTCAAAAAGTCATAATAGCAAACAATTTTTCGTCACAGATACACTTATAAAAGACTCTTTTTCGATTCTCACAAATTTAGATGAAAGTTTTATAAGAAATGAAGATTTACTAAAAAACAAAAAACTTCTTACTAGATATCCAGTATACAAAGACTACTTACTATCTTTATATCCTTACTTAAACATAAAGATCATAGATAACTTAGATGAAATAGTCAAATTAGTAAATGAAAAAAAAGCATATGGGATTATAGAGTTAAACAAAACTTCTGATTTTATTATTCAAAAATATGGCTATGGAAATCTAAAAGTTAATGGTTTTATAGCCAAAGAGTCCCCATTAAATGCAGGTATTGGCATCATCAATACCAAACCAGAACTTTTAAGTATTTTTAACAAAGTAATAAGAACAATCACACCCAAAGCCCTAAAAAATATTGAAACATCATGGCAAAACCCTGTATACATAACAAAAATAGACTACACTAGTACATGGCAAATCTTAGGTATATCATTGATCATACTGTTTATATTTATATACAAAAATAAACAAATATCAAAA
>Ga0193956_1000811_pt1 | contig 13371 bp, 13 predicted proteins | sample BB_7_MG_FD_140358 | JGI IMG/M metagenome (GOLD analysis project Ga0193956, IMG submission 140358) | Microbial mat bacterial communities from the Broadkill River, Lewes, Delaware, United States - BB_7_MG | ecosystem: Environmental > Aquatic > Freshwater > River > Microbial mats | place: USA...
ATTATAAAGAATTTAATTTTTCTTCTAATATTCTGTTTATTTTAATGAACAATTTCTTGCTTCTTTTTAAAGCTTAAGGAGTTTATTTATTTTCATCTAATTGTCAAAACTTTTTTTAAGTTTTTTCAGTTAAAGAATTCTCCAATATTTTAAAACAAAAATGGTGGGCCTGGTTGGATTTGAACCAACGACCAATTGGTTATGAGCCAACTGCTCTAACCCCTGAGCTACAGGCCCATCTTTTTATACTTTAATAATGGCGGAAGAAGAGGGATTTACCCTAAAGGGCATAAACTTCTCATCCCATCAATTAATTGATTAATATTAATAATTAATTGAAGTCTAACTCCATAAATGGCGGAAGAAGAGGGATTCGAACCCTCGGAACCTAAAAAAGGTTCACTCCCTTAGCAGGGGAGCCCGTTCAGCCACTCTGGCATTCTTCCATTATATTAGTTTAAAAATGGCGGAGAGACAGGGATTCGAACCCTGGGTGAGTTGCCCCACGACAGTTTTCAAGACTGTTCCATTCAACCACTCTGGCATCCCTCCGTATATTTTATTTGTTTTAATAAGAACTTTTAATAAAAAAAAATGGCTCCCCCGGCTGGATTCGAACCAGCGACCAAATGATTAACAGTCATCTACTCTACCACTGAGCTACGGAGGAATATTTTTACTTTATCAAGCAGGAGGATTTTATAAAAAAATTAAATAAAGTCAAATGTTTTATCAGACTTTTTTACATAGTTTTTTTATATAGCTTAAAATAGAGAAAAATAAAAAGAGTTTTTAATATTAAAAACTCTTTTTATGGTTTATTTGTATAAATATTTTAAACATCCAAATTCTTAACTTGCTTAGCTCTTGATTGTATAAATCTTCTTCTTGGTGGTACATCAGCTCACATTAGAGTTTTGAATATATCATTTGCTGCTTCTGCGTCATCTATTTTTACTTTGTACATCTTTCTTCCTTCTGGATCCATAGTTGTTTCCCATAGTTGTTCTGGATTCATTTCTCAGAGACCTTTATATCTTTGAATATTTTCTCAAGTAATTCATTCCCTTTCCTGAATTTCAAGTTTTTCTTCATCAGTATATACATACCAGAATTTTTTACCTTTTGTAAGTTTATATAATGGTGGCTGTGCTATATATAGATAACCTTGATCAACTATTTCTCTCATATATCTAAAGAAGAATGTTAAAAGTAGAGTTCTGATATGAGCTCCATCAACATCCGCATCGGTCATTATTACAATTCTATGATATCTTAATTTTGAAACATCAAATGTTTCTCAAATAGATGTACCAAGAGCTATAATCATATTTTTGATTTCTTGATTAGCAAAGATTTTATCTATTCTTGCTTGTTCAGTATTTAATATTTTACCTTTTAATGGTAGAATTGCTTGTGTTTCTCTATCTCTACCTTGTTTAGCAGAACCTCAGGCTGAATCTCATTCGACTATATATAATTCTGAAATACTAGGGTCTTTTGAAGAACAATCAGATAATTTACCTGGAAGAGTCATTCACTCTAATGCTCATTTTCTTATAACTGTATCTCTTGCAGCTCTAGCTGCTAATCTAGCTTTTGCAGCTAAGAATACTTTTTCTATAACATGTTTTGCTGTTTTTGGATCTTCTTCTAGAAATTCTAAGAATTTTTCAGCAAATACTCAATCAACAGCTCATCTAGCTTCTGGTGTTCAAAGTTTTGCTTTTGTTTGTCATTCAAATTGTGGATCTATTACTTTAATAGAAATAACACAAGTTAATCATTCTATTACATCTTCATTTGTAAGATTTTGATCTTTTTCTTTTAATATTTCTTTTGCTCTTGCATATTTATTAATACTTCTTGTTAATGCAGTTCTAAATCAAATCATATGTGATCATCCTTCTGGAGTATGAATATTATTAACAAAAGATATTATATTATTAGAATACTCTCTATTATATTGAAGTGATATTTCAACCAAAATATCATTTTTTTCTTTTTCTGCATAAAAAATATCTCAAAGAGTATCTTCTTTTCTATTTAAAAAATGTACATATGACTTAATACCTCCTTCAAAATAATATTTATATTTATTATTTGTTCTTTCATCAATTAGATTTAATTTGATTCATTTTGTTAAATAAGCCTGTTGTCTAAGTCTATTTTTTATAATATCATAATTAAAATCTATAGTTGTTTTAAATATACTAGCGTCAGGATAGAATTTTATAATAGTACCCGTTTTATCAGTTTTTCAAATTACTTCAATATCTCAATCCGTTTTACCTAATGAAAAAGTTTGATAATGAATTTTTCAATCTCTGTGAACCCAAGCTTCCATTTTTGTTGAAAGTGCATTTACAACTGAAGATCACACCCCATGTAATCAACCTGATACTTTATATCAACCTCAACCAAATTTTCAACCAGCATGTAATACTGTTAAAATTGTTTCAAGAGTTGATTTACCTGTTTTTGCATGTTTTTCAACTGGTATTCATCTACCATTATCTTCAACAGTACATGATCCATCTTCTCACAGTCTAACTATAATTGTATCACAATGACCAGCCATTGCCTCATCAATTGAATTATCAACTATTTCCCAAACCAAATGATGTAATCATCTTTCATCAGTTGATCAAATATACATTCAAGGTCTTTTTCTAACTGGTTCTAATCATTCTAGAACTTGTATACTATCTGCTCAATAATTTTCTGTAGTTTTTGTCATTTTTGAACTTTATTATAATATATAAATATATATCTTATATTAATAATAATTTATCCAAAATCAAGAAAAGCTTTAAAATAGACGGTACTTTTTTTAGAATTGCTTAAAATGCGAGATTTTATATAAAAAACACTAATTTTTACAAAATTAATGTTTTTTATTATTTTTTTAAAGACGTGATTTTTTATAAATGTTCTTAAAACGTAAAATTTTAAGTTTTTATTAATAAAGTTTTGATCTATGTAATATTCTAAATATAACAATTTCATTATTACTTATATCTAAATTAAATATAATTCTATAATCTCATACTCTTAACTTATAATCACATAAATAATAATTAGTTAATTTTTTTACTTGTGAATTATCTAATCAATTTTTAGATAAATCGTTTAATTTTACAAATATATTATTTAAATATTTATTAGAAATTTTTGAAAAATCTTTATTTAATAATTTTTCATCATTAAAAATTATTTTATACATTATATTTTTTTCTATAATCTTCTAAACTAATGGAATCTGTTCTATTTCAAGATTTATATTTTTTTATCGTTCCAACTGTTTCTTTATCATTTAATTCCCAAAGTTCTTCTCTTAATTGTTGTATCTTGTCAATTTTTTATTTTATTAAATTAAAATCTTCAAAAAAATCATAAATATCTTTAATTTTATTTTTTGATGAAAAAAATATATATTCCATTTGTATTTTTTGATTAATACTAAAGAAAATCTTAGTTAAATAATTTGTATCATTTTTTTTTATTTCTACTTTTCTTATTTCATTTTTAGCAATTTTTATATGCATTCCCAAATAATCTATAATTATACATTTATTTATAATAGTAAATATTATTTCACTTTCTAAATTAAAATCTGTACTTGTAACTATAAGTTGTTTTTGAACAATATTTTCTGGATATGTTTTTATCATAATAATTAGGTAATGAATTAAAATCACTACCAAAATATTTTGTTGAGAGTTTTGACAAACAAATAAGGACAACTTAACATGTTCTTAATGTTCGCCAAAACACTCGATTACTTATAATAAAAACTATAAGAAAAAGGAGAACAGCTAAGTTGCCCTTATATATATTTTTTATAATAAGTAATTTTTATGAGTATTTTGGCTTAAATAATATATGCATTTATTTAAATAAATCAAAATTATAATAATTTATTATCTAAAAAACTATAATATTCATTTTTTGTTATTATTATATGGTCTTTTAATTTGATACCAATTATTTCTGATGTTTTTTGTAATCTCATAGTAATTTCAATATCTTCTTTACTTGGTTTTATAATTCAAGATGGATGATTATGAACCACTATAATGCTATTTGCTCTATCTTCTATAGCTCAAACAAAAACTTCTCTTGGGTGAACTAAACTCTTTGTTAATAATCATATAGTAACTATTCTTTTGTTAATAAGTCTATTTGCTCAATCTAAACTTAAGCATAAAAAATGTTCTTGTTTTTTATTTTTAATATCTTTTACTTGTTCTAATATATCTAATACTGATGAAATAATAATATTTTCATTATAAAAATACCTATTTACTAATTCGAATGAACTGATAATTTGAATAGCTTTTACTTTTCAAATTCATTTTATTTTTAGTAAATCATCTATTTTTATTTGTTCTTTTTTTAATTCTATAATTTTTGATACTTTTTTTGAAATAGCAAAAACTCATAATCATTTTATTCATGATCATAATATAGTTGCTACTAGTTCCCATGATTCAAGTGAATGCGATCAGTATTTAATAAGTTTTTCCCTTGGTTTCATTGTATATATTTTATAAAATATATACAAATTATATACAATAATATAAAAAATCAAATATTATATATCTAATTTACATAATTGTTCTACTAATTGCTTTAATGCCAATACTTTTTTTTCTAAAAACTCTAGCTCTTCTTTTGTAATTTTATAACCTTTTGAATATCTTGCATCAACATATGCTTTTCTTAATAATTCAAAATATTTATTTTCTTTTTCTCAGAACCAATTATCAAAAGAATTATCAATTTGAATGATATTTTTATATAATACTTCTAAATCATGACTTTTAGGTTTATATCAAGTTTTTACTAATAAAAATGCAGTTATATATCTTTCTGTTGTTTGATGTAAATAAAATACTGCTATCTTATAACTTCATCTTTCAAAAGCATTACCATAATCTATAAAAAATTCATTAGCACTTGAAAACCACATATCGTAATCTTCTTTTTTTATTGTATCTTGTTCTTGTTTTGTTAATTCTCTAGCTCATTTTAATTTATATTTTAATGAATCATACAAAATTATTCATTCTTTTTTTATATCCAAATAAAAATATCTATTTTCTTCTAGTCTATCATTAATATGATAAATATCTTCTATTAATAAACTCACAGGTGAGGATATTGTTTTATCTTTGTTAATTTGTTCAGAAATTTTTCATAATATAGTAATATTTTTTTCTGAATTAGGTTTTTTTGTTACTATTAGCAAATCAAAATCACTTTTATATTCCAAAGTATTATTTCATTCTTGAACTAAATCTTTTTCAACAAAATCTCATCTTGCATAACTTCAAAATAGAATAATCATTTCTAAAGAAATATTATTTTTTGTAACTTTTCTTATAATTTCAATTACTTTTTTTAATTCTTCCTGTTTATTTTCTGGAATGTGTGATAAAGATTTTTTCATTTTTTAAAATAGTGATTTATAATATTACTCATAATATTTATAAAGAATATTTAAGCAATAATATTTTTAAAGAAACTTTATAAACCCCGGGATTAAGTTACTGATAATAAGTAAATTAATCCCGGGGTTTATTTTTGTAATTTTTTTTAAACAACTCAAACTTCATTTCTCCAAATATCTTCTACCACTTGTCTTTTTCTTATTTCTACTATCTCTAAATTTTCTCTTATAAGTAATTCAGATACTTCTGGAAATGAATTATAATTTTTTGTACTCATTGAAGAACAATAAGCTCATACTGAATCAATTACAAATGAATCTCAAATATTTGCTTTATTTAACTCTCTTGGAAGTAATCCTTCTGGATCTCAATCTGCAGGAGTCCAAATATCTCAACTTTCACAACAATGTCAAGCAACTATGTAATCCATTTTTTCATCCGAATCATTTATTACAAATAATGGATGTTGGCTTCAATATAAACTTGGTCTTGTGATTTCTGTCATTCAAGAATTAACTTTTATAAAATTATATCCTTCTTTTCAGGTATCACATATATCTTGAATTTCACAAATTAGACTACAATTATTTGCAACTAAATATGTTCAAGGTTCTAATTCTAAATGAATTTTTCTTCAAGTATTTTCATAATATTCTTCAAAATGCTTTTTAACTTCCATTCAAAGAACTTGTAAATCTGCTGTGTTTTCTTCTGGCATTCTTCATATTTTAAAACCTCATCAAAGATTAAGAGTATGTACAAGTGGGAAATTACTTACCATATCCAAACTCATTTTTGATACTTTTGCCCATACAAGAGGATCAGATCCACTTCAAATATGAGTATGAAGTTTTGTTATTTTTAGATTATATTCTTTTGCTATTGCAATGATTTTATCTATATATTCATACCAAATACCAAAACTAGAAGCTGGTCATCATACATTTGTTTTATTAGTTCAACCTGAACCCAGTCATGGATTGATTCTAATTGAAACTTCTGTTCATGGTCTTGTTTTTCAATATTCTTCTAATTGATGAAGACTTGTAGCATTAAACATAATTCAAGAATTCAAAATTTTTTGCTTATTTTTTGTTAGTTCTTGAGCTGTTAATTGTATGTTTTCAGCAGGAATTCATGCATTAATTGCTCTTATTATTTCATGTTCACTACTAGCATCAATATGAATTCACATATTATTAAAAATACCAAGTATATTTTTATTGGGACTTGCTTTCATTGCATATCTTATTGTTAATCCGAATGCATTTGGAAAATCTAGAAATAATTGTGCTGCTTTTTTTAATTCTCTTTCTGAATAAACAAAAGCAGGAGTATTAAAATCAGATGCTATTTTTTTTATTTGCTCTTTTGTTAAAAATTTTAATTTCATATTTAATTATTTTATATAATAAATTCACTCAAAACTAGTTTCTGCAGGTCATTTCATAATTACTGAATCATTATTATTTCAAGACCATTTAACTTCAAGTATTCATCAAGCCAAATTAACTTTTATAAATTCATTTTTATTAAGTAATCAAACTAAAATTCAAGACACAACTGAAGCACAAGCTCAAGTTCAACAAGCCAGGGTTTCACCTGCTCATCTTTCCCATACTCTCATATTTATTTCATTATCTGAAATAATCTCTATAAATTCTGCATTTGTTTTATTTGGAAACACCCCAGTATTTCTTTCAACTGATTTTCAGTATTTTTCTAATTGAAAATTTTCTAATTCTCATTTATCCAAAAATATTACAGCATGAGGATTTCACATACTTACAGGAGTAAATTGAAATTCTCTATCTTCCGCTTGTATTGAAAAACTATTTCAAAATTCATTTGTTTCAAAATTTAATTCTTCAATCTTTTTTGGTGTTCACATATCAACTGTTACAATATCCTCATTTATATCTAAATTAAGTATTCAAGCTCATGTTTCAACATCAATTTGAGTTTGTGTAGATAAATTATTATCTATTAAATATTTCATATAACATCTAATTCAATTCCCACACATTTCTGCTATTGTTCAATCTGGATTATACATTATATATCTAAAGTCTGTTTCACTTCATTTTGTAATAATAACTATTCCATCAGATCAGATTCAAAAATTTCTATGACAAAGTTTTTGAACTAGTTCGGTCTCTAATTTTATACCATTATTATCTAAATCTGTTTGATTAAGCATTATAAAATCATTTCAGATTCAATGCATTTTTGTAAATTTTAGCTCTTTCATAATTATTCTTTTTTAATTAAAATCTTTATACTTTTCTAAAATATTCAACCACTCTTTTCTTGGAGTAGTATCCATTTCACAAAGTGGTAATCTGTATTGTTCTTTTATAATTCAAGCTTCAACCAAAGCTACTTTTATAGGAAGAGGATTTGTTTGTATAAACTCTCAATCAAAGAATTCTCATAAATTATTATTAATTTCATCTGCTTTTGAAATATTTCATTCAAGAAAAGATCATACCATTTGTGACATAGTTTCAGGAATATAGTTTGATGCTACTGAAATAATTCAAGCTCATCCTATTTTCATTAAATCAATAGTAAGTGAATCATCTCAAGATAAAACAACAAAATCTCTATCAGTTGAATCAATTACATCTTGCATTTGTTCTAAGCTTCAACTTGCTTCTTTAACTCAAACAATATTTCCACAATCATTACTTAATCTAACTAAAGTTTCTGTTTCTAGATTAATTCATGTTCTTCAAGCTATATTGTATAAAAATATAGGTTTTGAAACTGAATCAGCAACTCCTCTAAAATGTCTATATAATCATTCTTGAGTCGGTTTATTATAATAAGGATTCACAACCAAAAAAACATCTATTCAATCTACTTTATCATATTTTTTACTATTTTCAATTGATGCATTTGTAGCATTTGATCAAGTATTAACCATAACCAAACATCTCCCTGCAATTTTTTCTATTCATCTTCTTACAATTTGTTCTTTCTCATCCTCAGTCAAAGTTGGAGTCTCACCTGTAGTTCCTAAAAACAACAATCATTTCACTCCTCCTGCAATTTGTTTCTCAATCAACTTATCAAAAGCCTCAAAATCAATACTCCCATCTTCATTAAATGGAGTAATAAAAGCCGTCCAAACTCAAGAAAATTTTTCAATATTTCACATGTTTTATTTTTTTAAAGGATAAAATTTTAATTAATATATTCTATACTACCTCAATTTTTATTATATTTATCCAAAAAATTTATTGTAGTATGGTGACCTTCTGGTTTTGATTGCCATTCTTGGTAGAATTCGCAAAAGTTTTGTAGTGGAAACTTGTCTGAAGTTGTCTTTTTATCTCATAGAAATCATTGTAACAATCTAAGTGATCCTGTTTTTCACTCTATATTATCTATTTGTACTGATTCTCATCAATTAATTGTAATTTTGACTGATTTATCAATTAATTCTGGTAGAGTATTTAAAAATTCTGTAAATTTCATATTTATAAATATAAGTAATTATTTAATTAAATCACTAACCCAATCTTTGACTTCAAAGTATCATGTTTTATCGTTTAGCCATTCAGCAGCTAAAACTGATCACAAGGCAAATCAATTTCTTGATCTGGCTGTGTGTTTGATTTCTATTGTATCAAATGGTGAATCAAAGTATACAGAGTGGGTTCCTGGAACTGATCATCATCTAGTTGATGAAAAATGTAGTTCATCTTCAAGTGGGGCTCTATCTAGTCTTTCTGTTACTAATTTGTTTTTTCTTGTCATATTATTTATTACACAAGAAGCAGTAGAAATAGCTGTTCAACTTGGTGAATCAATTTTTGCTTTATGATGGAATTCGTGTCAAAAAACATCATAATCCTCTACTCTGTCCATTATTTGTGATGCTTTTTTTAATATTTCCCAAAAAAGATTAACTCAAATAGAAAAATTAGAAGCCCATAGAATTGCTCAAGAAGTTTCACTGAAAAGTTTTTCAACTTCTTCAATATTATCATACCAACCCGTTGTTCATACTACTGCTTTTATATTATTTTGTGCATAAAATTTAATATTTTGCATTGCTACACTTGGAACTGAAAAATCTATTAATACATCAAACTTAATTTTTTTTAAATTTTCTATATTATTTATTGTTCATTTACTAGGATCAAGAATATCTATTATTGAATGTCATCTATTTTCTGCTTGCTTGTGAATTATTTGTCACATTCTTCAATATCAAACCAAAACTAAATTCATATTAGTACTTAATATTATAAAATTAAACTATCTTTTTAAAATTTCTTCCATTATTTGTACTGCATTTAATGCAGCTCCTTTTAATAATTGATCTCAAGCTACAAAAAACTCTATTCAGTTTTTTCAAAAAACCAAATTTTGTCTTATTCTTCAAACCTCAACATCATATTTACTTGATGCTGTAAGTGGCATTGGATACATATTTTTATCAATATCATCAACTAATTCTACTCCTGAAGCTAAACTCATTAATTTTTTAACTTCTTCTGGATCTATTTCTTCTTTAGTTTCAAGTACTATAGATTCACTATGTGCTCTAAGAGTTGGAATTCTAACTGCTGTAACTGAAATATTTACACTTTCATCTCAAAATATTTTTCTTGTTTCCCATACAACCTTCATTTCTTCCCTTGTATATCAATTATCCTGAAATGAATCAATATGTGGAATTAGATTGAAAGCTATTGGATATGCAAATTCATGATTTTCTACAGTATTTCATTCTAAATAGTCTGTTGTTGATTTTTTTAATTCTTCCATTCATTTTGCTCAAGCTCAACTTGTTGCTTGATAAGTAGAAATAATTGCTTTTTTAATTTTATATTTTTTATGTATTGGGTACATAGCAACTGCTGCTATTGCAGTTGTACAATTTGGATTAGCTATAAGTTTTGCATTTCAAATTGCAGCAGAGTTTATTTCTGGAACTATAAGAGGGACTTTATCATCATATCTAAAAGCTGAAGTATTATCTATAACAGTTACTCAAGATTGAATTGCTATATCTGCCCAAGCTTTAGAAATATTTCAACCTGCACTAAAAAAAGCAAAATCAACTCATACAAAAGAATCTTTAGTTACTTCTTCGATTTGTATTCATCAAAACGGAGTTTGTAATAAATTTCACGCTGATCTTTTTGACGCAAGCAGCTTTAGACTTGTAACTTGTATTTTTCTATCAAATAAACAATTAATAATCTCAATTCAAACAGCTCAAGTAGCTCAAAGGATAGCTATATGTGTCATATTTATCTAGGTTAATTAAAATAATTTATTATGTAACAATTCAAGTATTTCTTTTGATTTATTATTATCAACAAAAAGTGTAATATTATTAAATGAAGCTCATTTTGAAACTAGATAAATTTTATGACCTTCTAGTGTATTAAATATATTTTGCATAACCTTGCAATTATATCAAATATATTCTCAAACTACAGATATTTTTGACAAATTTTCTATGATTTCAACATCTCAAGTCTTTTTTAATTCTTTTAATACTTTTTTTGATAAATCAGATTTTTTAATACTACATGTAAATGATACTTCACTTGTTGTTATTGAATCAATAGGTATATTATTTTTTCTGAATATACAAGTTATTTCATTAATATATCAAACTGATCAAAACATTGTGTTATCAGTAAAATGAAATAATACATTGTTATTATTCAAATTAAGTCATTTAACTCATTTTTCTTTGTGTTTACATATTTTTGTTCAATTTTTTTCTGGTTCAAGAGTTGATTTTACATAAACTGGTATATTTGATCTTACCATTGGTGAAATTGTTTTTGGGTGAAGAACTTTTGCTCCAGCAAGAGCAAGTTCAGCACAAACTCTATAATCTAGTTTTTCAAAACAAACTGGATTTTTTATTATTCTTGGGTCTCAAGAAAATATTCAAGCTACATCTGTCCATATTTCAACACTATCAGATTTTGTTGCTTCTCATAAAATTGTAGCAACATAATCACTTCCTCATCTAGCAAGTAAAGTAGTATTTCAATCGAGATCTCAACCAGCAAATCAAGTTACTACAGGAATTGTTTTTTTGTAATTAATTTTTGATAATTTTTTTGATACAAGACTCTTTGTTTTTTTGAAATCTACTTTTGCATCAAGATAATTTTTATCTGTTCTTATAAGATCTCTAGACATTAATCAAATTGAACCAAGTCATTTTTCTTTTATTGCTTCGACTAAAAGAAGTGAAGACAATATTTCTCAAAAATATCAAATTGAAGCTTGGTATTTTTCTGATACATCTCAAAGCAGGGATGTTCATTTTGAAATTAATTCTAATTCTTCAAACTTCTTTTTGAAATTTTTATCCCAAATATTTTGATAGTTTTCTATTCAAACTATTTCAAGTAAAGTTGTTTTATGATGTCTTTCAATGCTATCTAATATTTTTTTTACTTTTGGATATTTTCATTTTCAAGCATACTTAGCTAATTCCAATAATTTATCTGTAATTCATGACATTGCAGAAACTACAACTAGGCAGTTTTCTTTTTTGTGAGAATCTATTACTATTTGCGCAACCTTTAATATTCTAAGAGAACTTCACATAGAAGTTCATCAAAACTTAAGTACTTTCATAATAACAAATGATAATGATAATATATAATTTAGACCAAACTATTAATAATCTATAGATATTTTAGATAAAGCTTCAGATACTCTTTTTGTAAATTCAGGATTTTCAAAAGGAGCACATACTGAATATCTAATAAATTGTTCATTTTCTCATGAATCTAATTTTGATCCAGTAAATGGAATTCATACAAGTCCAATAGCTTCAATCATAGCATTATTAAATTCTTCAGATGATTTAATTTCTACTCAATTAAGAGTTTTTGGTAGCATCCAAAGAGTAAAAAATCCTGCATCAGTTGGACATGCTTTTTTGAATCAAACTTCTTCAAGCATTGGAACTAATATTGATAATCTTTTTTCATATGTTTTTTTAATTTGAGATAATTCTCAAGTTGAATTTTCATTTTTAAGATATTCTGGTATAGAAACTAATGCTGGACCAAAAGCTCAAGAGTCGGCATTTCATTTGATTTTTGTTAGCTCATCAATAAAGTCTGCACTTCAAAAAGCACAACCAAGCCTCCATCAACAAGCATTCATTGTTTTTGATAGAGAAAATAATTCCATCCAATCTAAATCTTTATAATCTTTTGCAACTTCACTAAGACTTACATGATTTCCATGTACTAATCATGAATAAGCAGCATCATTAACAAGTCTAATATTATTTTTTATACAATAGTCGATTACTTCTTCCCAATCTTCTCTAGTAGCTCATACAGGACAAGGATTTCAAGGTTTTACAGTTAAAATCATTCTTGGTGGTTTTGCTTTTTTTGGTAAATTAGCAACTTTTAATTTGAAATCATCTTGAGAATAAATTGGCCATATATAAGCTTCTTCTCAAAGATATTCAGCCCAAGTTCAAAGTACATCATATGCTGGTGCATTTTTTACATATCAAGTATTTGCAAAATCTCAATCTAGGTTAGCTCAACAAGCAATAGGTAATAATCCTAGCATTGCTTTTTCTCAAGGTAGGGCTAATCATTTTAAATGAGGATTAGCATTTGGTGAAATTCAAGTATGATGTTTAACAACTTCTTCAATATAATCTTCAGGTGCTCCATTATCCCAATATGTATGTACCCAATTTTCATCTTTTAAAACATTTTTTGCAGTTATTTCTCTAAGAGTTGCAGGTGGATTCATGTCTGGTTCTCAAACTGCAATATTAATTGAAGATCAAACTCCATTTTTTTCTTCATAATTTCTTACAATTTTTTTAATCTTTTGAAAAAGATTTTCTCAACTCTCTGGTAAGTATTTCATAGTAACAAATATTATTAAA
>Ga0193956_1000812_pt1 | contig 13365 bp, 14 predicted proteins | sample BB_7_MG_FD_140358 | JGI IMG/M metagenome (GOLD analysis project Ga0193956, IMG submission 140358) | Microbial mat bacterial communities from the Broadkill River, Lewes, Delaware, United States - BB_7_MG | ecosystem: Environmental > Aquatic > Freshwater > River > Microbial mats | place: USA...
ATTTCGGTCGATTAGCTCAGTTGGTAGAGCGCTACCCTTACAAGGTAGATGTCATAAGTTCGAGTCTTATATCGACCACCATTTAAATTTTTGTTGGCCCCTTCGTCTAGTGGTTAGGATCCATGGTTTTCATCCATGTTACAGGAGTTCAAGTCTCCTAGGGGTCACCAACATTAATTTTACATAAAAAGTGCGGTTGTAGTTCAGCTGGTTAGAATACCTGCCTGTCACGCAGGGGGCCGCGAGTTCGAATCTCGTCAACCGCGCCACTTTTTTTAAAAATCAAAACATCAATAAAATTCAACAAAACATGACATATATCAAACAACATTAAACTATAAAACAGTATAATCCCAAATAATAAATTCTAATGAAATTTAGAATACAAGGTTTGAACAATTGGAATACTTAGTTGTAAGTTTTACACATAAAAATACAAATATTGCTACACGAGAAAAGTTAGCATTTAATAATGAATTAGAAAAAGAATCTTTTTTAAAAGAGATACTACACAACAATGTTATAAATGAAGCAATTCTTTTATCAACATGTAATAGAATAGAGTTAATATTAAGTGCTAGTGCTTCTAAAGAAGCTGGAAAATTAGCAATAGATCAATTCTCAAAGCATTCAACATTGCAAATAGATGAATTACTTGGTCGTGCTGATTTATATGAAAATGAAGGTGCCATTCATCATATATTTACAGTTGCTTCATCTCTTGATAGTTTAGTTGTTGGGGAAACTCAAATTGCTGGACAATTAAAAGATGCTTTTAAATTTTCTATAGAAAAAAAGTTTTCATCACAAAAGCTTTCTAGAGTTTTACATTATGCTTTTAAGTGTGCGGCTAGAGTTAGAAATGCTACACAGCTTGGAAGTGGTTCTGTATCAGTAGCTTCTACAGCAGTTGCACAAGCAAAACAATTATATAAAAATTCTCAAGAAGTAAAAGCATTGGTTATTGGTGCAGGGGAGATGAGTGAGCTTGCTTGTAGACATCTACTAAAATATGGATTTAATGTTGTTATTTGTAGTCGTGATATTAAAAAAGCAAGAGTTTTGGCACATTCAATAGTTTCAGATGGAAATGGTGAAGAGTACAGCCATGACCAAATTGAAGTAAAATCTTATGATCTGCTAGAAGATTTATTAAATAGTATGCGATTAATGATCACAGCTACTGCTGCACCATATCCAATTATTAAAAAAGAGATGATAAAACCATTTAATAAGACAAGAAATTGGTTTGATATAGCACTTCCTAGAGATATTGAGGATATGGATATTGAAAATATCAATATTTATAGTGTTGATGATTTGCAATGTATAGTTGATGAAAATATGGAGCTAAGAGCATCTCAAGCAAAAGAAGCATATTCGATAGTTGGTAAAATGACAATTGAATTTTTTACATGGTTAAAGACTTTAAATGTAGAGCCAGTGATTAAAGACCTTCATCTAAAAGGTGAAGCAATAATCGAAAAGAAAATTTTAAATGCCATAAGTAAGCATTTTATAAAAGAGGAAGATAAAGAGAATATAAAAAAACTTTGTCAAACTGTAATGACTGAGTTCTTACATCAACCAACAGTGAAGTTAAAAGATGTATCAAAATCAGTTGAGGGTGATGTTGTTTTAGGTACTACACAAAATCTTTTTGGATTGCCAAGTAGTGAGAATTAATATAAAAAATATAATTAAAGAGTAAAAATGCAAGAAAACTTATCTATAATCATACTAGCAGCAGGTGCTGGTACACGAATGAAATCGACACTTCCAAAGGTATTACATATAATATCAGGAAAAGAGATGTTATATTATTCTATTGAAGAAGCAAAAAAGTTAAGCAATGATATTCATATAGTTTTGTATCATCAAGCATCTCTTGTTCAAGAATCTATGGAAAAGTATTTTGATGATTTAAACTTCCATATTCAAGATCATGAGAACTATCCAGGAACTGGTGGTGCAGTGATGGGTATAACTCCAAAAAATGAAAAAGTTTTGATATTAAATGGAGATATGCCTTTAATAGAAGCTCAAGAGTTAACACAACTTACTCAAAATAAAGAACAACTTACTATGTCTGTATTAAATCTTGAGTGTGCAGATGGATATGGTCGAGTTATAATTGATAAAGAAAAAGTACAAAAAATTGTTGAACAAAAAGATTGTACTAGTTATGAACTTGAAGTAAATATTGCAAATGCTGGGATATATTGTTTTGATACATCATTTTTACTTGAAAATTTACCAAGGTTATCAAATGAAAATGCACAAAAAGAATACTATATAACAGATTTAGTAGAGTTTGCAGTTACTGATAATATTGCTATAAAACCAGTTGAAGTTAAAGAAGAAAACTTCAAAGGTGTTAATTCAAAATTGGACTTAGCAAATGCAGAAGTGATACATCAACAAAGAATTAAAAATGGATTTTTAAAAGCTGGTGTAGTTATGAGATTGCCAGATACTATTTATATTGATTATAGTGTGAAAATAGAGGGTGAAACTATACTTGAAAATGGAGTTACACTTTTAGGTGATGCAAAAATTATAAATTCTCATATCAAGACAAACTCTATAGTAGAAAATAGTATTTTAGAAAATAGTGATATCGGACCAATGGCAAGAATAAGACCTCTTAGTGTATTAAAAGATACACACATTGGAAACTTTGTTGAAGTTAAAAAATCAAATTTAAATGGCGTAAAAGCTGGTCATTTAGCGTATTTAGGTGATGCTGATATAGATACGGGAACCAATATAGGAGCAGGTACAATTACTTGTAACTATGATGGGATTAATAAGTTTAAAACTATTATTGGAAAAAATGTATTTATAGGATCAGATACTCAGCTTGTAGCGCCAGTAACTCTTGAAGATGATTGTATGGTAGGTGCAGGAAGTACTATAACAAAAGATGTAAAAAGTGGAGAGTTGATTGTAACTCGAGCAAAAGCTAGAACAGTTAAAGACTACTTTTATAAGTTTTTTGGAAAATAAAACGCTCATTTTTTAAAAGATAGTGAATAATAGCTATCTTTTAAAAACTTCTTATATAAAGAAACAAATAAATCTCATTTACACCAAACTAATCAAAAAACAGTTATAATATATGATTAAACTAAATAAAATTCGGAATTAAACAATGCAACTTTTAGAAAATAAAAATATTTTAATAGCAGTTACAGGAAGTATTGCTGTATACAAATCACTTGAACTTATTAGACTTTATAAAAAAGCTGGTGCTAATGTAAAAGTAATCATGACTAGTGGCGCAAAAAAATTTATCACACCTCTTACTTTTGAAACTATCTCTCAAAATAAGATTTTAGATGAAAATAGTGAAGACTGGAGTACTGATACGGTTAATAATCATATTGCAATTGGGAAGTGGGCTGATATATTTGTAATAGCACCTGCAACTGCAAATACTATAAACAAACTATCAAATGGACTAGCAGATAATTTATTGCTACAAACAGCTTTGGCCTATCCAAGTATGAAGTTACTTTGTCCAGCCGCAAATACCAATATGCTCAAAAATCCATTGACACAAGCTAGTTTTAAAATGTTAAAACTGTGTAATTATAAGATTATTGATTCTCAAACTAAAGAGTTAGCTTGTAAAGATATTGGTGATGGGGCAATGGCTGATGTTGAAGATATCTTTCATGCCACGGCAAAAGAACTACTTCAAGATGAGTACTGGACTGATAGAAAAGTTGTTTTAAATGGTGGAGGCACAATAGAAAAAATTGATGATGTAAGATATATCAGTAACTTTAGTAGTGGTAAGATGGCGACAAATTTAGCAACTGCACTATTCTATAAAGGTGCAGATGTTTGTTTAATAACAACATCAAATCAAAATGTTCCAAAAGGTATCCATACTATAAATATACAAAGTACTTATGAGATGTTTGAATTTGCAAAAGATAGTATTAAAGTTGCATTAAAAGGTAAAATGTCAAGTGCTACACTTATGGATAGTTCTACTATGCAATTAATACAAAAGAAACCATACTTTTTTGCAGTTGCCGCAGTAAGCGACTATATACCTCAATTTCCACAAAATGGTAAAATGAAAAAAGCAGATATTGGTGATACTTGGGATTTAAAACTAAAAAAGAATACTGATATACTTGAAGAGATTGATAAGTCAAATATATTTACTATTGGATTCAAAGCAGAACTAGATGAGATAAGTGGAAAAACAAATGCTGTTAATATGCTTCAAAATAAAAATTTAGATGCAGTTTGTTTAAATATGATTAATTCAAGTAATAATTTTGGTTCAGATACAAATAGTATTAATCTCATTACTTCACATCAAGATACAAATATAAGTGGTACAAAACTTGAAGTTTCTATTCAACTTTTAAATAACCTAGAACAACAATTTGGAATAGCAAAAAGTGAATAAAGAACAAGTTCCTCAACACATTGCAATCATAATGGATGGTAATGGACGATGGGCAAAAGAAAGAGGTCTAAAAAGAACATCAGGGCATGAAGAGGGTGCTAAAATAGTAAGAAAGACAACTATACATTGTAGTGATTTAGGTATAAAATACCTTACTCTTTATGCCTTTAGCACAGAAAACTGGTCAAGACCAAAACTAGAAGTTGAATTTTTGATGAAACTTCTTGAAAGATATTTTAAAAGTGAATTACCAATATATTTAGAAAATAACGTAAGATTTAAAGCTATTGGAGATATTAGTAGATTTTCAAAAAAGTTACAAACGGTTATACGAGATGTTGAAAATAAAACGTCTAAATGTACAGGATTGACTCAAATACTAGCTTTAAATTATGGAAGCCGTGATGAGATAATACGAGCTGTTAAAAAACTCAATGAAAAAGCGCTAGAAGTAAATGAAGAAAATTTAAACAATTGTTTAGATACTCAAGGTATCCCTGATGTTGATTTACTTATTCGTACAAGTGGAGAAGTAAGAGTTTCAAACTATCTTTTATGGCAAATAGCCTATTCAGAGATGTTTTTTACTCAGAATTTTTGGCCTGAATTTTCAACTCAAGAGTTAGATGATATTATAAGTGATTTTAATAGAAGAGAAAGACGGTTTGGTGGAATTTAGTTTTATCTTTGCGATTGTAGGACTACTTTTTGGTAGTTTTCTCAACATGTTAATCTATAGATTACCTCTTGGAATATCTTTGATAAATCCAAAAAGGTCAATGTGTACATCTTGTGATTATACTATTAAGTGGTATGAAAATATTCCAGTTTTTTCATATATTTTCTTAAAAGGTCAATGTTCACATTGTAAGGACAAAATATCTATTTTGTATCCAATTGTTGAGTTATTGACATCTGGTATAACAGTTTTATTGTATTTAAAATTAGGATTAACAACTGATTTTATGATTACTACATTGTTTTTTTATATACTTCTCGTTTTATCTTTTATTGATTTTAGATATAAAGCTGTTCCTGATTATTTATTGATATTGGCTTTGATCTGTGGATATTTCGTATATTCTTTTTCGTTTATTACTGCATTAGAATTTGCAGGTGCTATTGTATTACTTGAATTATTTGTAACTTTTTATATACAAAATATAAAAGCAAAGATTTTAAAAGATGATAGTTTAAAAGATCAAAAAGCTATGGGAGAGGGTGATATTCCTATTGTTGCACTAATAGGTGGCATACTTGGTTTAAAATTAGGTATGTTTGCTATATTCTTATCAGCTATTTTTGCTATAATTCCAGCACTAATAAATATTGTTATCAAAAAAGAGATTGAAACTCCTTTTATCCCTTTTTTATCATTGGGATTATTTGTAGTATTTATAAATAACGCTTACTTTTTAGAGTTGCTTGGGAGATTGTAGAATAATGGATAGACTTTTAAAAAAATATTTACTTAAAACATATTCTCATACTTTTTTTCCAATATTTTTTACCTTATTTATTATCACTTCTATTATTTATTTGGTGAGAATTTCTACACTTACATCTATTATGCAGATAAATTTTATAGAGCTACTTCAACTATACTCTTATGTAATACCTACTATTATTTTTTATACTTTACCTATCTCTACTTTTATATCATTGGCATTGAGTTTATCCCGATTATCAAGTGAATATGAACTGATAGTTATCACTAGTTTTGGATTAAACCCTTTGAAGCTTATACGATTATTTTTACCTGTTATTTTATTGACAACAATCTTTTTATTGTTAAATTCTCTTGTTCTAATTCCAAAATCAGATTCAAGATATGATGCATTTAAAGAAAAGAAGCGTGTAGAAGCGCAGTTTAATATAAGAGCAAGTGAGTATGGTCAGCAGTTTGCATCATGGTTATTGTATGTTGATAAAGAAAAAGATGGAAAATTTAATGATATTGTTTTATTTAAACAAGAAAATGGTGAAGATACATTTATTATATCAAAACACGCAACGCTAAAAAACAATAATTTATCATTAAGTCTTAATTTAAGAGATGGAAAAGCTTTAAGAATAGAAGATAATATAAATCAAATAGATTTTAAAAGGATGATTTTATACAGCCAATTACAAGGTACAAAAAATATTAGCAATCTTGATGACCTCCTTGCTTATTGGAGCGAGGGATATACTAAGGAGTCAATAAAATATAAGTTTGTATTTTCTGTTTTAACTTCGATCTTTCCTTTGATATCTATGTTGTTTTTTATCTCTTTAGGTTACTATAATCCAAGATATAATAAAAATAGAGCATCGGCATATGCGATTGTTTGTACTATTATATTTATAGTTTTCTCTCAAAAATTTGCAAAAGAGTTTGGACTTTTAGCATTGGTTATAATACCATCTATTTGGATTGGATTGAGTATTGTTTACTATAGAATGAAAATTAGATTATTGTACTAGTATATGAAAGCTAAAATCACAATAAGTTATGATGGAACCTCATTTAGTGGTTCTCAAATCCAACCAGATAAGCAAACAATTCAATCAAAACTAGATGAAGTTTTAAAAACTTTAAATATAAATACAACTCTTGAATTTTCTGGACGAACAGATAAGGGAGTGCATGCATTTAGACAAGTTGTTTCTTTCAAAGTGCCCACTTTTTGGAATAATACTGTCAAATTACAAGAGACTCTAAATAGACAATTACCAAATTCTATAGTAGTAAGAGATATTAAAATAGTTGATGATAGTTTTCATGCAAGGTTTTCTGCAAAAAAAAGAGAATATAGATATCTTATCTCTTCTAAACAATTAACACCTTTTAACAATAACTATTTAAGTTTTTATAAAAAAATAGATATATTAAAAATCAATGAAGCTATAGAAGTTTTTAAAGGTATTCACGATTTTGAATATTTTAGTAAAAAAGGGAGTGAACCTGTTTCAACGGTTAGGGAAATTTATGATATAAAGTTTTATAAATATAAAGATGTTTATGTCTTAAATTTTAAGGCGAACTCATACCTAAGAAGTCAAATAAGAATGATGGTTGATTTTATTATGAAAATATCAGAAGGGAAACTTTCAATCAAAGATTTAGAAGTACAACTTGAAAAGAAAAAATTGATTTCATGGACACTTGCTAGCGAAAATGGACTCTATTTAAGTAAAATAAATTATTAAGGGGCTTATATGAAAATATCAAATAATGATAATTTGGTCGATTATTTAAAAACTCATCCAGATATAAAATCTGAGGAGTTTAATCAAGCACTTATAAAACTTTTAGATAATTATGAAAAAAAAGACAAAAGAATAAATAAAATCCTTTCTCAAGGTGACACCCAACAAAAACAAGTATTACAGTTAAATCAAAATCTTGATTCATTGCTTGAAACTTTTGATACTTATGTTATCGCATCAAGAACTGACTTAAAAGGTACTATCACATATACAAGTAAAGCTTACGAAGTAATATCTGGTTATTCAAAAGAGGAATTAATTGGACATTCTCACAGTATATTAAGACATCCTGATATGCCAAGTGAGATATTTGATGATATGTGGGAAAGTATAAGAGCTCAAAAGATATGGATAGGTGAAGTAAAAAATTTAAAAAAAGATGGTGGTTACTATTGGGTTAAAGCTTTTATAACACCACAATACAATATGGATGATAGGCATATTGGATATAGTGCTATTCGATTAGATATCACATCTCAAAAACATGCTGAAAAGCTACACAAAGAAGTTAACAACCTTTTAAACAATGCTGGTCAAGGATTTTTATCATTTGATAAAAGTTTGAAGATAAAAAAGAGTTTTTCTAAAGAGTGTTTAAATATTTTTAAATGCAATGATATTTATGAAAAAGATATTTCAATTCTTTTATTTGAAAATGATATAGTTAAGAAAAATCTTTTTATAGATGGTTGTCAAAGAGTTGTAAGTTGTGAAAATAAAATCATAAAAGATATGTTTTTATCTTTATTGCCCAAAACTCATAATATCCACAATATTGATATCTCTATTGAATATAAACTGCTAGAAGATGATAAGTTTATGTTGATTATTACAAATATTACGGAAAAGATTATATTAGAAAAAGAGTTAGCATATCAGCATAAAATTCAAAAAATGATAATATCTGCTGCTTCGTACAAAAATGATTTTTTAGAAGTAGTAGAAGAGTTTAGAGATTTTTTAAGCACTCCACCAACTCAAAAAATAGTTTTTTTAAGAGAACTACATACTTTTAAAGGTATATTTTCCCAAAAAGAGATGGTTCATCTACCTATTTCTATTCATAAATTAGAAACTACCTTGCACAATATAGAAGTAGAAAATAATAGTTTTATAGATTTAATTGACAATGCAGATTTGGAAAATACTTTAGAAAAAGATATAGCTCTTATATCTACAGTATTGGGTGATAAGTTTTTTAAAGAAACTAAAAAATTATCAATAAATAAAGAATCAATTATTCATTTAGAATTAGAACTAAAAAACTTACAAGATACAAAGAATTTTGATTTGATTCCTCAACTATTAGAAAGAATCAGAAAGTTTAAATATGAATCTATATTTGATATGTTAAATATATATCCAATAGCAGTTAAACAAATGGGTCAAAAGTTGAATAAAGAGATTTACCCAATGCAAATTGTTGGAGATGAAACATTGAAAGTACCCACTTTCGTTAAACCATTTGTGAACTCTTTAATTCATGTATTTAACAATTGTGTAGAACATGGCATAGAAGATATAGAAACACGAGTAGTGAATCAAAAAGATGAGATAGGTCAAGTAAATTGCAGTTTTGATAAACAAAATGACAATTTAATTATTATTATAAGTGATGATGGTTCTGGTATTGATACAAATACAATAAGAGATGTTGCAATTGCAAAAAGACTTACGACTAAAGAAAAATTTGAAATGATAAGTGAAGATGAAAAATTACAATATATATTTTTAGATAAGTTTAGTACAAGTCAAAATGTTACTATTACTTCAGGTAGAGGTGTTGGTATGAGTTCTGTGAAGTATGAATTAGAAAAGTTAAATGGAAAATTAAATATAATAAATAAAATTGGAAATGGAATAAGCTTCGAGTTTATCATATCATTAAAAAGAGGTGAATAGTGTTAAATGTAATGATAGTAGATGATTCTTTAATTTTAAGAAAAACATTGAATAGTTCTTTTACTGAGATGGGTTACAATGTCATAGCACAAGCAAAATCAGGAAGAGAGGCTATAGAGCTTTACAATAAAAATAAGCCTGATTTAGTTACTATGGATATAACAATGCCTGTAATGAGTGGTATAGAAGCATTAAAAGCTATAATGGGTAAATATAAAGATGCTAAAATAGTAATGATAACTTCACACGGTGAAGAACAGCTAGTAATGAATGCTATAAGCTCTGGGGCTAAAGGATATATCTTGAAACCAGTCACAAAAGAAAAACTTCAAGAGGCGATAAAAAAAGTAGAGCTTTTAAGTTCTAAGTGATTATTCTTTTATTCTATTATAGAATGATTTGGGTGATTTATAGCCTCTCATACTAATTAGCTTATTTTCTGTAATTGAGTTAATAATGTATGTTGTTGGGACTCCATTTGGTTTGAATCTTAGAGGAAAAGTATCATTATTTATATCAACTTTAGCAAGTATATAATTTTTATTTATATAGTTGATGACTTTTTCATTTTTGAAAGTAGTTTTTTGCATTTTAGTACACCACGGACAATATTCCGAGTAGGTATAGAGTAAAATATTTTTATTTTCTTTTTTGCCTAATGCAATAGCTTCTTCATAAGAAGAAGCGTATTTTAACATGGTAGCATTTAATATAGTTGTTAGTGTCAATAATATAAAAATACTAAATACTTTTTTCATGTTATATTCTTTGTGGCATCTCTTCTTTAAATGCAAGTTTTTCTGCATTTTCTAAGATATCCATAGCACCTTCAAGTATAAAATCATTTGCTAATTTTGAACCTAGCTCATCACAATGTGATATTAAAGCAGTTGCAGTTTTCCACATAATATTTGAACCATCAGGATAACCAACCATTGCTTGAAGATTTATCACATCTTCATCGATTGTTGCATTACAAGCAACAGGTGCAGAACAACCAGCACCTATTTTACTGATAAAGTCTCTTTCTATTTTTGTACAAAGAAATGTATCTGCATGGTTCAAGCTAAGAGCTATCTCTTTTATCTTTGGATTGCCACTTACTATTTCAATACCTAGTGCCGCTTGTCCCATTGGTGGTATCATGTTCTTTAATTTTAATTTTTTTACAAATGGAATATCTTTTAATAAGTCTAATCTATGAAGACCAATGTAAGCTAAAATAATAGCATCATATTGCCCCTCTGCTAGTTTTCTTAGACGTGTGTTTACATTTCCTCTTAAGTCTTTTACAACTAAATCAGGTCTTTTTTTAAGAAGTTGCATTCTTCTTCTTAAACTTGTCGTTCCTACAACAGCACCTTTTGGTAAGTCTTTTAGTTTTTTGTATTTGTGAGATAAAAATACATCACTTTGGTCTTGCCGTTCTGTAATAGAAACAAGCTCTAAACCTTCAGGAATATACGTTGGTACATCTTTTAAACTATGAACTGCTAAATCTGCATTTCCAGCTAACATCTCATCTTCAAGCTCTTTTGTAAAATGGCCTTTTCCTCCTATTAGTGCAAGAGGTTTATCTAAAATTTTATCTCCATTACTTACTATTTTATTGATTACTACTTCAATATTTGGGTATGATTTTTCAATTCTTGCTTTTATATGATATGCTTGCCAAAGTGCTAAGTCACTTGCTCTTGTTGCTATTGTTAGTTTTTCCATTGTTATTAAACCTTTTATTACTGTTGATAAATATTTTGTATTTTATCTAAATATTAATTAAGTTCTATTTTTTATGGTATGATAAGATAAGTTTATAAAATGAGATTTGTTGAAAAGAAGAGAAAGAGATTAAAAAAATCTCTTAATTATTAGATGTTTATGATATTTTATCCTCATCAAAATAAACCTCTTCAATTTCAAATTCTTTTTTTCCACCAGGCAATTGTGCTGTAAATTCATCACCTTCACTTTTACCAAGAAGTTGCTTTGCTAAAGGTGAATGGAAAGATATATTACCAATTTCTGGGTTACTATGAGGAGAAGAAACAATTGTATATGTTATCTCCTCTTCTGTTGTAACATCAATAAGTTTTACAGTTGATCCAAAACTAATTTTTTCGTGACTTAGTGCTGATGGATTAATTATAATAACTCTTGTAATCATATCTTCAAGCTCTGCAATTCTTTTATTGATATTTGCTTGATCCTCTTTTGCTGCATGATATTCAGCATTTTCTTTTAAATCACCTAGTTGTCTAGCTTCTTCAATTGCAATAAGAATTTGTGGACGCTGAACTAGTTTCATATCATTTAAATCTTGTGTTAATTTATCATAATCATTATTTGTCATTGGTTCTTGTTGCATTATTTATTCCTACTTTTAGATTTTTCTTTTAGTTCTCTTTTCCACTCTTTTTCAAACTTTTTTCGTTTTAAAAAAGATAGATTTTCTACAAAAAGATGACCACTTAGATGTTCCATCTCATGTTGCCATGCCACAGCTAAAAAGTCATTTGTTTCCATTGTTTGTTTAACACCTTGCCTATTGAAGTATTCAACTACTATATGCTCTGCTCGTGTAACTTCAGCATTAAATCCAGGAACACTTAAGCACCCTTCCATAAATACTTGTTCCCCATCTTTATGAGTAATCACTGGATTGATAGCTTCAATCAAGTTTTCTTGAAGTTGTATATCTTCATCTTCATTCTGTGGATTTTCTACTGGAATATTTATAATCAAAATATTTAAAGGTAAGCCAATCTGAATAGCTGCTAGTCCTACTCCTGCATACTCAATCATAGTATCATTCATATCATCTAAAAGTGTGTGAAGTTTTTCATCGAAAACTTCCACATCTTTTGACTTTTTTCTTAATATTGGATTTGGATAAGTTATAATCTCTTTTATCATATTTAAGTTGTCTTTTTAATCTTTATTCGTGTTTATCAATTACTTTATCTACTAAACCATACTCACAAGCTTCAGCAGCAGACATAAAGTTATCTCGTTCAGTATCAGCTTCTACTTTTGAAAACTCTTGACCTGTATGAGATGCTAATAGTTCATTTAAACTATCTTTTAATCTTTGTATCTCTTGTGCTTGAATCTGGATATCTGTTGATTGTCCTTGCGCTCCACCACTTGGTTGGTGAATCATAATTCTTGCATTTGGTAAAGCAAATCTCTTTCCTTTAGTTCCTGCACTTAATAAAAATGCTCCCATAGATGCAGCTTGACCAATACAAATAGTACAAATATCAGGTTTGATATAATTCATAGTGTCAAACATACTCATACCAGCAGTTACTACTCCACCAGGAGAATTTATATAAATATAAATATCTTTTTCTGGATCTTCAGCTTCTAAAAATAAAAGTTGAGCAACAACCGTAGATGCAACTTGATCGTTAACTTCTCCACTTAGCATGATAATTCTATCTTTTAAAAGACGAGAGTAGATATCATAACTTCTCTCTCCTCTTCCTGTTTGTTCAACAACTACTGGTACATAAGACATTATTATGCTACTTTTTCGTCTAATAATTTAGTGATAACTTTTTGCTCAATCATTGACATTTTGATAGCTGGTAGGTATCCTGCTTCTTCATATTGTTTAATTAAAGCTTGACCGTCTTGACCTTGCATCATTGCTTCATAGTATAATGTTTGAGAAACTTCTTGATCTGTAACTTCAACACCCTCCGCTTTTGCTAATGCATCAACAATAAATGTAGCTTTTACACTTTTTGTAGCTTCTGGAGTAGCTTCTTCTCTCA